>Ga0099824_1000328_pt1 | contig 51772 bp, 17 predicted proteins | sample SiratrowhiteBW_FD_76837 | JGI IMG/M metagenome (GOLD analysis project Ga0099824, IMG submission 76837) | Root nodule microbial communities of legume samples collected from California, USA - Siratro white BW | ecosystem: Host-associated > Plants > Roots > Nodule | place: USA: California... | reverse complement strand
ACTTTATTTTGATTACATAGCTCATTAAAATGAAATTTAATAGACTTTTTAAAACAACTTTTATTATAACAGACAAATTAAAAGAAAAGATAAATAGAAAATTTAAAATAATAGATATATCTAAATAGAACAAATGTAATAAAAATATATTTATATATTCGTGTTTTTTTTTTTTACTAGATATTTTTTTTTTAAAATTTAATATATATATATTTATATATATATATATATATATATATATATATAATTATTTTCTATAATTTATAATTTGAATGAAAATAATGTTGGGAAAAAATACATATGGGAGATTTGCATAAAAAAACTACAATTATATTCTGGAATAATAATGTGCATGATTGCTTTAATTGAACGAGAGTAGTTTATCATGTCTATTTACAAATATTTGAAATTTTAAAATATGATTAAACGTAAAATGAAAACAGGTCAGAAAAGGAGAAAATTCCAATAATCTCAATGACGAATCCTTTGAGCTTGCAGGTAAAGTTTACTTGTAATACCCGCATCTGTTGGCATGAGGCAGCATTTAGCAGTTTACGGTATGTTAATTGTTTCTGCTTTATTGATTGATTTGGAAAATAAATAAATAAATAAAAAGTAAAATGTTTTGATTAATGGAAAAAGAGTTTATCTGAGTAGAAAGTTTTCTAGGATATTTATTTGATTAAATTAATGATGATTGATAGATTACTTTTAATATAATGTCAAAATTGTCCTTGTGTATATTTTAAAATTAAGCATTTTTTTTGGGAAAGATTAGTAGAGAAAATGAAAATGAAATATTTCTTCAAAAATAATTATTAGTGTAAAAAGTGATTTATTAATTGACAATAATAATTAAAAATAAAAAGAAATTTAATAAATAAAATTATTTTAAAAAACAAATATTGTACGTAGCAAAAAAAAATCACAATTCTTAATAAAGACAACGTTAAGTGCCTAATATTTTCATATCACACAGATGAAATAGAAATGAAATGTTTCATACTATTGAATCCTGAGGTTCTTTAGATATCTGCTCAAAGTTAGTAAAATGATTATCAAACAATTAGAGTTTTTGTTGTACATTAATTGATAAATTGTGCAATTCTTGTTGTAAATCTTCAGTCTCAACATATATTTAACTATGTGAAGGATTATATTTAGGGTTCTTGTCCTCTTTCACCATCCGCTTCATCTTCATTTGGCAGTTGTTCTTCATCATGATCAGGTGTTTATCTAAACAAAACATGGAATTGAGTAATGCTAGGATAACTAGCTTATTTTTACTTGGCTGAAAAAAAAATACATTTTATTTTATTTTTAGGATCGCATCACTAATACAATAAGGGATTACGAAAAAAATAGTTTGACAGCAAGATGATAAAAAGTTAAGCATCCCTCATTTTTATTACTTTTCAATGAAAATTAATAAGAATGAAAAACGAGAAAGTGTTTTATTTTATACTCCAATTAGGAAATCTCTAATCTCGAACCTAACACCTCCAAATGTTCCAACCTTGCTCGTGTACAACATCCACAAAATCAGATGGAGTTCTCTCAAAAACATTCTACTATAGCAAATTATAATTGTGAACAAACTGATCCTATGTAACAAAATACACAAACCATTAAAATATTATTAAATACTAATTAAACTTTTAAAGTAGGTTTTGAAATTAGGTTTTCACCGCACAAGTCGGACAAATCCTACAAATTTACACCACAACATAACAAAGTATCAAGTATATTAAGTTGTTTTTCTTAAAGTACATATGCATAACAAAGCATCAAATATATTTAAGTTGTTTTTCTTAAAGTACATTCTATATGTGACTTGTCTTGACTTTACACCAGCTAAGTCAAAAACATTATTTTTATTTTTATTAAAATATAAAAAAAAATGTTGACGTATTTCACTTAGTACAACATAAAAAATAATTTTAATATGTAATTAATCTAAAAGAAATTACTTAAGATTTTAAATTTACAAAATAAAAAACAAGAGATAAACAATCTTTTCAAAATTAATTGAATATTAATATTAATTTTTTTTTAATAAATACACGTTATAATTACTAAAAACGAAACACTAATAAAACTCAAATAAAACCAAAACTGATTATTTACCAAAAAAAACTAATAACACAAGAAAAACAAAGATACTTGGCCATTGTTGTCCAGGTATTTTACCACCTTTCATTATATACTAAGTAATCTTGCAACCACTATTAAACTTTTCAAACCTATACCTACCACCTACAACCAACATCCAAGTGACATTTCTCTTAAGTCACTTAATGCATATTTAAGTTAAACCTTGATGTAACATATCACATAAAAAAAATTCATTATACTAAAACCAATATCAGTTATATTAAAAACAAAATGTGTTAACATATGTTGTATTAAAAACATTTTTTCCTATGAGAGAATAGGTGTTCCTGGTGCTAATTTCTTCGATCCTGATGGTATATTGTATATGGGCTTTGATTGTAAACTTCTGCAATTATATAAACAAAATTATTTTGGGCACAATGGTAGCAAATTATTCTGTCAAAAGTGGAGATGCTTAATAATCCTAAATACTTGAAAATCCTACAATGGCAATTGTGCATAATCTATATTATATGCATAATTAAATTTTATCAAACATCATTTCTGCTAAGTTAACTATTTTTTTAAATGTAATTATGTCTGCATCCACAAAACTCACCCACCTCCAATTCTTGCTATGAAGAACTTAGTTCAGTTAATTTTAGTTGCAAGACATTAGTAAGATGGCAAGTGCGAATATTACATCAATAGCCGATCCAATCACACAAAAAACAGTCACAAAATTAACTAGCAGGCATAGGATTAAGATGAAACCCAAACACGGGTTGTATGTCACAAACCACAAGATACACTGGAACAAGAGAAGCTGGTTGAAGTTGCAATAGACTTCATTGTCAAAACTTGGAAAATTGAGTCCAAATTAGCCAAGTTGACCATCCCACAAACTATAGACATTTCCATATGAGGAACTTCAGCTGAAGGAAGATCCCCATCACAACTCATAATGCATAAAAACAGATTCGATTAATTGACACGGCTTTTGAACACATCAAGACCCATCTCAGTAGGATCAGTTGCCTGCAGCTCAACCTGAATTCCATCAAGCTCCCTCTTGAATCTATCTTTGGAGCTGGCATAAATCATCTTGCTCCTAACCCTAGATGTATCAGGGGACCTTCACACAAAAGCAACAAAATTAATATAGATTAAAAATACCAACTCTTTGTAAAAAATTAATTGGAATTTTCAAATCGTATGGCTGTTTTGCTTGTATTAAGCTTAAAAGTTGTTGACATTACCAAGCAATGAAGAAAATTCTGCTCTTCTGGCAATTCTCTTCGGTGACAAAATCAAAATCATAAACAGCATATCGACACTCATCAGCTGGAAGACTGGCAGTGAAATCTTCATAACCATTTGCCGGTTCACCCAGCTTCTCCACAACAACTTGCTTCTGCTTCTCCTCAATCTTATAGACGATGTAACGATATGTCCTCTTTGCCTTCAGCTCCAAAAACTTTAACTTGCAGTCATCATGGACAGCCATACCTGATGCTGCGTTCGCCTGTACAATTCCACAAGTCAACAAGTAACTGGCATTACAATATGAAAATATCTCCTCTCACACTAGCAATGCCTACAATGTATGTACAAGCAAGCAGATCCACAAGCCCATGCAATGTGATTGAAACATCAACAACAAAGTTTGATTCCTCTGCATGGATCAATTAAACCTAGGTCTGCTAGGATAAATTACTCGAAAAGGACTTCTAGAAAAAAAACTTAAGAAAAGTGAACAAAAGATCTTCCTTACCCTAAATTTAGCTTGTAAGTTAAAAATCAGATTTTGGAAAAGCTAAATTGAGATAACCTCTAGAATAAATTATTTTCTTCTAGGAAGTTTACACAAAAACGCCTACGACAGATACAACCGAGTTAAACCAAACACCAAGATTTCAATAAATCTCTTTCATGCAGCAAGCCCAATCGATTACACACAGAAGAAATAAAATAAAAACAAACATAAACATAAACATAAAAAAAAAAAAATAAAAAAAAAATCGTACGCAAGGACAGACAGGAAAATGGGCAACAAAAAATGGATCCAAGGATTTTAGAGCAGAAAACCTAAAAGAAAACAAAACACTCCAAAAGATAATCCAAACTGTGTGCTATAATTATACTCATCCCTAGACGATCGTGAGTGCGTAAAAAAAAATCGCTACTATACAATGCAATCCCAAATTGAACGCTGAAATCCATATCAAAATCAGATCTATCACAGCACATGCGAACAAACAGTTAGCGCAGCAGAAAACACATGATTAAAAAATCGATTCTACTCAGTTCAATGTTGATGATGAGATCGACCACGAATCCAGCTCAAAATAAAATAAAATAAAAAATACAGAAATCAGTAACCGCAGAAAATCGTTTAAAATCATAAACAGAGATATAACGCAGAGACAAGTATTGGGGTAAATGATGAGATTTTCGGAAGAGAACATGAAATCGCTCAGAAGTGGAGTTGAGTTGAGTTCTCCCTTATCCAGTTGCTTCCGAAATAACAGAATAAAACAGAGAAAGAGGGGAAAACTAACCATTTTTCTCTCTCGGGAAGGAGGGGCAAAAATGGAAAATGAAGTTGAAGCGACGCGGAAGGAGGAGATGTAGGGAAGGGTTTTGAGGTGGAAGAAGAAGAAGAAGAGGAAGAAGAAGGTGAGGAAGGAATGGAAGAGAAAAAATGAAGTAAAATTGGTGATGGCAGAAATTGAATTTATATTATTGTGGCACGCGGAAGAGCGTCTCCGAGCGTGAAAATTGTGATTAGCGCAAAATCTCAATTCTCCACAGTGCCACCTGTTGCAGTTAGTACAATTACGTGTTTAAAATCGGTACTAATATCAATTTTTACGTGGCTCTCTCGCTTCCGCTATTCGGCTCGGCTCGGCTCGGCTTTCCATTTTATGAAAAGCTAAAATATTTTTTCTGTTTCGTCTTTTCTGTTCTTTGATTTTTTATTTTAGTTCTCGAACTGTGTAATGTTATCTAAAACTGTTGTTACATTTAGTTGCATATTAATGTAGCCAATCTCTCAATTTTATTATAATTTTTATTACTGTAAACTAGGTAACTAAAATGATTAACATAAATAGCAATTAATGATATCGTGTACGCATTTTCTTAATATGAAAAAGACCCTTTGTGTTTATAAATAGTTGGAAGACATGTGGTTTGTTATTAAATTATGTGAGTAATCTAGAAAATATATGTTTTATAGGAAAAACAAGAGAAAAGAGACTAAATAAAAAATAATATTGTAGAATAAAGTTTTGTTATCTATATGTTTTGGTGTTCATATCTTTTAACAAATTTTTGGTATATAAGCTGAATAATCCATATACACTTGATCTAGATATTATTTTTAACTTATTATCATTTCTCATAATATCCATCATCCAATTTAATATTATCAAAACATATAAATATTAATTTTAACCTCTGTGAATTTAAAAAAAAAAAATCTTTTTAAAATTTTAAATTAGTGTTTTTAATTCCTAATATTCACTTTAAGATAAATGAATAACATTTATTTTATAAATGATTTAATATTGTGAATCAAATTTTAATTAGATATTTTAAAGAGAAAAAACATAATTTTGTTAAAAATCAGAATGTGCTCATTTTACAGAGACTACAAGTATGTTTAAATTAACACAATATTTCTTAAATATTTAAAGAATATTAATTTTGTCTTATTTTGTGTATGTTATTTCCTTACAAAATTTTATTGAAATTATTAAGCACCTTTTTTTTACAAAAATTATTAAGCACTTAAATCAACAAATAGGAGACTGTTTTTACTTAATTAATCGATACTCAAATTTAGGAATGAAGTTACGTTAAATAAGTCGACAAAGTTACGTTAAATCTAGGAATTCACTCATGTTGTTTCTTAAGGGTGTATTGGATTTTTTTCATCGAATCTAAAGATTGCAAAATCAGTAAAATAGGAATAGATAATTGGTTACGACACTCCTCAATGCAATTCATTATATTGTATCGGTAATCTTATCCTAGGATAGTATTAGATGATGACTTAAGATTTAAATATTTGCTAAAAAAATTGAAAAAATAAATACTTTTATAATATTAATTTCAAAAGTCAGTTAATTTATTTTGTTGATTCTAATAAAAAATATTAAAATTTCTGTCATCACAATTTGATATTATATATTTAATAGTATATGAGTAAAAATATATATTTAAATCCGGCGGAGGTGCTAGATTGTCCAAAAAGAAAAGGAATTTATTAAAAAAACGGACGCAACTTTCATTTTTGTTATAAAGTAAAAAAGTTACCGTTACAATTTAAAAAAAAAAAAGTTCTGAGAATGTTATTAGAATAACATCAAAGTTGTACGAAAATATTCAAATAAAGATCAACTATAAAAGTTAATACCATCTTAAATTATATTTTATGAAAAAAGAAAATCATATATGTAAGGCACGGTAAAAGAAAAAAAAAAAAAACATAGGCATGCACGGATAACTGCATCTCCGAAAATTCTTTCTCTCTCCACCCTCCGTTTATCAGATTCTCAAAATCTCTTTCCTTTTTTTTTAGTTTTTATTTCTCTTCCATTATCTATTTTAAAATCTAATCACATCTTATAATAGACGAGAAATTAAAAATTATTTTTAATTTATCAGAATCTCAAATAAAATAAATTTACATTTGTTCTAAAAATTTCTTATTCTTTATTTTTTTTTTTAGATTTTTGTTACCAATCTTAATAGAGACAATTAAGAAAAGTATTTATCTCAACTTAATTAAGATTATATTAAATTTTGGTTTTATTCTGATAAATTGTTATAGATTTCTAGAGATTGAGTTAGTGTCACTAGCTAGTTTGGATAAATTATTTTGGGGAATCATCATCAGATAAGGGAAACTAATAACTTGTTTTTATACTATTTAGTTACTTTTAAATAGAACTCACAAATTTTGAATATGTGATTATCAGTGCTCAAGTATTTCTTGCAGGTCTGGCTGGTCCTTGAGCACTGAATAAGTTTGATTATCTTGTTTGATTATCTTGATATTTGTGATTAATTGACCTTATTTGAGTAATGATGTTAAAAAATAACATGCAAGAAACTTTTTTATTGTTGTTTGATGAACTGAATATGACTTGTGATGAGACTTTAATATGTTTTAAAAGTTTGAGATCAATTATTGAATAAAATATATCTTTATGCATTATTAATTGAGGAATTGTTTTTGAACGAATATGAATTGTTTTGATTTGGAAAATGAGTTTGATGAATCTACTATATATATGTTGTTATAATTTTAAAGATATTTTTGAAATGATATTTGATGATTTAATCATTAAGTGTTGTTATGGTTGTGGAAAGATTTTGACACACTATTATTTGTGGATTGAATGGGTATTGATGTTAATGATTGAATGATGAAGTTGATGTCATACATTTGGGATAATGTATGAGTTGTGCTTCTTTGTATACATTAAGTATAACATGCCTATGTTTAACAGAGATCCTCTAGCTTCACTAATGATCTAAGTCACGTAGACTAAGATATTAGGTGGTGAGAAGTTGGTGAGGGAGTTTATACACACCGGAACCGCTGATGAGACTCGGTATTGGGTGTTTGAACTTACTATGATCCTTTCTCTTATATTTGAATGACAATCTAAGTCTTGGGTATTGGGTTAGTCATTTCTCTTAGATTCGCTGGTAATTTAAGTCTTGGGTATTGGATTGATCCTTTCTCTTAGAATTGCTGAATCTAAGTCTTGGATATTGGATTAGATGTTAGTCTCTGGTAGGGACATACTTAATGGGTATTCCAGAAGACAATAGGTTCATGTATGACCTATATGTGTGATATAGTTTATGTGCGACCAATATGTATGATGTGGTCCATGTGTGTGATGTGGTCCATGTGTGGGCGTTGAATGTGATGTAGTTCATTTATGTATGATGTTTGATATGAATACTCGAAATGGAAATGTATTTAGTATTGAAACTTATATGTTAATCTTTAAGAAATTTTTATTAATAACTGATATGGTTTGCTGTTTTTACGTGTATTAATTATGTTATAAAATTTTATTTTCAGTAGCTTACTTTTGCTTTTCTTGTTGTTTTGCTATGATTGTCCTATGTACATGAGCATATATAAATGCAGGTGCAAGAGTATGTGAAAGATTGTAAACTTTATTTTGAAATTTGTTTTCCTTTTGTTAGATTTACTTGTATGTTAGACAATATACATTTTTGGGATGTTGCAATATGTATAGAGGATGCATAAAATCATCTCAAGACCATGTTATTTTTTATGTTTTTGGATATATTTCTTATAAGTTTAATTAAATTTTGAATACTTCATAAATTTTTGGCTACTACTTAGTATCGGCAATAAGTCTGAAAAAATATCTAAAAATATGAAATTTAGATATTTGTACCCTGTCGAGGTAAGGAATCATGGTATATATGTTTGGAATAGATTCCATTTTGAGAGAGTTGAAAAAACACTATCTTGTTGAAATGTTCTATACATCTGACCTTTCTCAAGGCATTTTTGTAGACAAGAACTCCGTTTTTTCCTTTTTTTTGGATGGTAAATCTTTCTCAGAACATGGAGTGTGAATCAAACCCATGTTTGAATTGAAATTGAGATACTGATACAAGTTATTCCCTTCTGAATAAGGTAGATTCATATCCGAAATAGGTTGACAATAAATTTTTTCAAAATGGACTATTATTATTTTATTGAGTAATTAAACTATTTATATTTATTTAAGTACTATTTTGGTTTTTGGTCAACGAAATAATATAATTAATTTTTTTTATTTCTTTTAATTTATCGATTAATTTATTCTTAAAAATAAAATAAGTAAATTAATCAAAAGTTGGATTTTTTTTTTAAAATAAACAAATAATAAAAATCATATCATATATAGTAAAAACAAAAATAAAAAAAATAGTATATTTAAATGGAAATAAAAATATTTTTAACATCCTCACATCTTCTTAAATAAATTCACTACATATTTTATTTAAGCATTTTCAATCATAAGATGAGATCTACTTCAATGTCACGTGTAAATGATCAAAGTTTTCTCCAGATGCAATCTACATCTGGATATTCGATTCAATCATCTTGATTTTTTAATAAATCATTTAACTGGTTTAGTTCAAAGCTTTAACATGGTTTAATCAAGTTTAAAACGATTTGTAATCAACCGGGGTTTTAGTTTTAATATCTTTTTGAAAAAAAAAATTATAAGAAATGGTGGATATAATAAATATAATTCCAAAGGATATAGTAATTTCCTTTCATTATTTATTTTATTTTACATTTATCTAATTGATTACACGTAAATCATAATGAATTAGGTGAAAAATGAAATTTAAAAATGGTTATTAAACAATTGTATATAATCGACTCTAAAGTTACTAGAAAAAAAGTACTAGAATAGATCATGTCTCATACACATTTCTAACCAATACTAAATTAGGAAAGCTATAACGAAGGAATTGCTTTCAAATTTTAAATTTGAATAATAAAATATAATTGTCATTGTTTTAATTCTCCTCTCTTTTCTATTTTTTCCAATCAAATACATTAATTTATTATACATTCTAGTTCGTTTCATTTAAATAATTTCACTTTTTTTTTTTTTTCATTTCTCTTTTGCTTCTTCGTTTATTTGGTCATTTAGATTAAATATTTTTTTTTCATCGCTATAAAATATAATTTTTATGAATAAAAAAATTTAAACAATCTCATTTTGCATCCTTTTCCATATTCTTTTCTTTTAATGTAAACAATCTCATTTTCCATTATCTTTTCTCTTATTTTCATATTTTTCTTTTTTTCAAACTCACTCTCAAACAATTATATTTTTGTCCTACAAGTTATAGATATTTATCTATAAATAAAATATAAAAAGGAAGGGATGAGTTTGATTTTTCATAAGAAAAATCAAGTAAATTTCTTTTTACATATTCAGTAAAAAAAAAAAGTTTCTTCATATTTCAACAGATTTAAAAACTATAATAAATTATTTTTATTAATGTAATAAAAAATTAGCATTACAATTATTTTCTCAAATTTATTCTTTCATTTACATATTTTTAATTTATTTTCACTTTTTTAACACCAAGTTCTGATAGTTTCCTAGCTAAAGTTAATGATAACTTTAATAAGATGATCGGAGGATATCTTGTTACTTAAATTTTACTCAGTTATCTTGATTCGAGGAGCTTTTTTTCCTGTCATTTATATTAATTTTTAAGACTCACTTATAACTTTTACGTAAACATTCTATGAAATTCACATTCTAATTACTAATAAAAATATGCATTCTCAAGATAAAAATATATATTTCTTATTCTAATAATTCACACAAATCCTAAACTTTTTCTAATAAAAAAGGTTATGTAAAAAATAAACTCATAATCTTTTTTATTATACATGTCAGAACATTTCTCTGAATGGAGTTACACAGTGATCATAAGACTAAAATATTGTTTTTATAAGAACTCCTATGTTTGGCGACGCGACTCAGCGAAAAACTGGCTCAGAGTTTGGTTGGGGTGAGTGGCGTAAAGTATCCAAACAGTGAAATGGGGATATTTGTTGGTGGTTGACAATTGATGAAGAAAGAAAAAAAAGAATGGGTCTTACTTGGAATTGGGTCCCTCCATTTTCTTCTTCTGCGTCCATCCTACGCGACTCATGTTCCTATTCCCATTCCTGTTCCTGTTCCTATTCCTGTTCAACGCTAAACCAAATATTTTGAAAATTCCCTTAATAGAGGTCGTGGTTGTTCTCCACTTTGCTGCCTGTATAGCCATCCACTTAAAATATAATGCCACTTAACACTATTTCATATTGTTCTCTTCCTCTTTTATGCAAGATACTATTTATATTATTTATTTAATATTAGGTTCATTCAAATCATAGATTACATATTGAACATAAATAATAATAATAGCAATAATATATATTTTATTTAAATAAAATATGAAATTAAAATTAATATAATTAAGAAATGCTAATATATATTCTGCCGCATCTTTGTTCTGCTAATTTAAATTAAATTATGTTAAGCGTTATTATTAGACTAATCATCTTTATAACCTTAAATTACTAAACTGAATTTTCGAAAGTTGAAGAACCGTGGCCATAAAAAATTTTGTTAAATAATTAAAAGTAAAATTTAACCCTTTTAAAAATATAATATTAGACACATGGACAGGGAATTTTTTTCACTTATTTTACTGAAAAAGCAATTTACAAACAAACCGATCCAGAATCTTATCGATTTTAACATCAACCACGTTTTAAACTAATAAAATTAGAGAAGATAATAGGTCACATTACAATTGTATAAATTTATTAACAATTTTACAATAGACTATATTATTTGAAACTAATTGGTGAAATAAAAAAAAATTAGCTTATAAAATCATCGCGCAATTTTTCTATATTGAACAAGGAGTTAGCAACTGTAATTAATAGTTAAATACAAAATTTATATTAACAATAAATAAGTAGAAAAACATTATAAATTTTAAAATAAATAATAATTATAAACTTTCATAAACATAGTCCAAGTCTAGGTGTGCTTCTAAGTTGTTATTTTAACATAGAATTTTTAAAATTTGATAAGTTAAAATTAGTATAAATAATTATAAATCCTAAATTACAAATTCGTTGATTCATTATCCATAAACATTCATTTATAATAACTAATATTATATTTTTCTTTATAGTATCTTTTTTATTTTATAGTTCTAGTGAAGGATTTGATTATTGGGTCATCACACAAACTTGACTATCAGGTTTTTGTTACAAAGATCCCTACGTATCAATAAAACTATCAATAAAAGAAAAGATGATTAACAAAACATCTATGGAACATTTCTATTCTTGTGATCTCTTATTGTCCAATATTGTTAAAAATGTGTATTTAGAGTCTAAATCTAGGTGTGCTTTTAAGTTGTTATTTTAACATAGAATTTTTAAAACTTGATAAGTTAAAATTAATATAAATAATTCTAAATCCTAAATTATAAATTCGCTAATTCATTATCCATAAACATTAATTCATGATAACTAATATTATATTTTTCTTTATAGTATCTTTCTTATTTTATAGTTCTAGTGAAGGATTTGATTATTAGACCATCGCACAAACTTGACTACCAGGTTTTTGTTACGAAAATCCCTGCGTATCAACAAAAGAAAAGATGATTGACAAATGTTTATGAGACATTTCTATTCTTGTGATCTCTTATTGTCCAATGTTGTTAAAAAATATGTATTTATCATTAACAATTATTATCATAATATATGCAACATGTTACATATTTATCATAGTTATATTTAGATCCCACAAATTTATAGATTTATAGTAGTCCCGTTAAAATTATATTAAACTTGTTACATATTTATCATGATTGAATTCGACTACTATAAATTTGTAATCTTATTCAATGGTCACTCTAGTATATTATTTTGCTTGAAACACGTGCATTTATAAACCTCACGTTGAATGTTATTGTTGAACCAACTTTAGAATTAAACTTATTAGGTTGGTGTTGTTTCACAAACACCTTCTTATGATATGAAGTTATGTTTCTCCTTATTTCAATAAAACAATGAATGATATCTCTAATAATAGTTCCTTCATCAACATGCATACAATTTTCATTGGTATGCCTATTGTATCTAACAAGTAAAAAACAAAAATAAAATGTCTATATATATGTGTGTGTGATAACACTTCTAAATCATGGTAAGTATATTCTCACACCTATATAATCATGCTCTCACTACACAACCTACTTAATTATATTTCCATTTAATAAGTCTTCTAGCACATTGATTATTTTATTTTTTTGATATTTAGATTCCACACCTCACAAGTCATAATTCTAGTATTTTTTTAATCATTACACGTTATAAACAAAAAAATTAAGTAAGACTTTTTTTTAACAAAATTGGTTTGAAAGCATTTTAATCCCATCAAATACCACCATCCTTTTTATCAAAGACAAGTTGTGTCCTAAATCATGTAAATAATCAACAACTATACAAACAAAGTTACACAAGTCATACACAACTTTTATAAAATCAAAATGTTGCACAATAGTCACAACTAAAATCATGACGTGAGACACGACTTGATCACTACAACCAAAGTCATAAACATGAAATACGGCTCTAATACAATTCAACGTCCTCTCTATGCATTCACTCTCATGTGGTGATCTCTCATGATTGATTTCCTTCCATTTGTTGATTCTAAGCACATATTTAGAAATTCTAACATTCAGTCCAACATTCACTAATGAAGATTTTTCTTTATTTTCTTATTCTTTACTTATGTTTTGTTTTACAAGTTCATTAGTTATTCATAAAGTTTACATAAAAAGTCTTAAATGTTCGTAATAAAATAAATTAAATGATACTAACAATTTTGGAATCTTAAATTACTAAAACTTGAATTTTCAAAAATTAAAAAACTAAACTAACTATAAAAAAGAAATAGTTAAAGAACTAAAAGTAAAATTTAACTATTAAAAAAATTAGACTAATACACGGAAAAAAGATAAAAATTTACTTATTTTACTTAAAAGAGCACTTTACAAACAAACCACTGCAGAGAGTCTTAATATTTCAACATCAACAGCATTTTAAACCATGAAAATTAGAGAAGATAATAAGTAAAATTCTAATTGTATGAATTGTATTAACAATTTTACAATAGTCTAAATTATTTGAAACTAATGGGAGTAATAAAAAAAAAAATCAGCTTATGAAATCACTGCACAATTTTTTTTGGAATAAGGAATTGGCAATTGCAATTAACAATTAACTATAAAATTTACATCGACAACAAATAAGTAAAGAAAAATTTTAAGTTTTAAAATAAATAATATTATAGTAAACTCACATAGTTGTATAACTATTGAAAACCTTACTTGTATACTAAATTTGTAATGATATTTATATCTTTAGCTTAGTAATTTATGATTGACAATCTTAAATATTTGTAAGAGAATATAGGTTGCAAAAGATACACCCCAACATCCTTAAAATTGATTTTCGTTGATAATTATTACAAACAAAATAGCCAAAGAAAGTTGTTGAAGTTGAAATTCGAAAGGAATCCTTGTATAGGAATGAGTTAATGAAAATTTAAAAATCCATAGTCTTGGACGAGAAAATAAGGCTAAGTAAATATTTAAAAAATTATATTATATAAAAATATATAAATAATATCATTAAAATAGTGTGTTTTATCCTATTAAGCTAATAATATAATTTTAATCATTCTTAAAAAAAACACTTAGATAGGCATGACAATTTGGTAAGTGATGAGTTGAAAAAGAAGTTAGCTTTCTCCATCTCTATCTTTACACTGTATGCGAAAGATTAAATTTTAAATAGGACAGTTTTATATTTTCAAATCATCTCAACTGAAATTTATTGAATTTATGCAATTTAGGTAGTTCTTTCCTACACTTTACAAAATTGTGACCTACATTAACTCTTTATTGGTGCATTTTATCTGGTCTTCCTATCTTCTCATTCGTGCCAGCAGTATTTTTGTCTTCCATAGTTGATTCTCTCAAAATATAAATTTTATTATAAAAATTATTTTTATAATTAGTTGTCCTGATGGTGCTTCGGTGAAAAACGTCTTCTCTTTCTCTTTAGCTGTTTCGATCCTAATCTTGTATATTCTTTTGCTCTTTTCAGTTTTTTTTTTTTTCATTTTTTTTTCTTATAATAACTTATTATTATTGCAGGAACTACTGTCAACTTTTACGAAAAAATTCTCTAATAACCTTCACTGTATTGCACTCTTATTTCACAATAATAATATTAAGAATGATTTTAATATTTTAAAAGCAGATCACAATTTTTATAGTACACGAAAGAACTGCCATTCTTGTATCAATATGTTACAATTTTTTATAAATATCTAGCAAAAGAAAAAGGATTGAAATTGTGTTATTCAAAAATCACTTCAAGATTTTTTCGAAAAGACTTTTTGAAAGAACTTTTATATGAAGAAGGAGAAAAGGGTTTTATATTAATTCTTTCCCTGCATTTTAGAGAGTTCTAACTTCTACTAAAAGTAGACTAAAATTAAAAAATAGTTTTATAGATAAGTATTATTCGAAGTCACATTATTATTATTTTTTAATTTAAATATCTTTTTTACTTTTTTTTCGGAGTAACTATATCAAGTATTCTTTATATAATAGTATTTTTAATTTTTAATTTTTAATAAATAAGAAATCTTGTTACAAACTATAGTGTTTTAAGTAGACAAAATATAAGATGCGAGGTAAAGTTTCTTCGCTAAAAATATTTAAGAAAAACATTTATTGTCGAGTTTTTTTTTTTTTTTCATACTCATAAATCTTTTATATATGAGTATTTAAAAGAGATAATTATGGAAACTATTGAGATAAATCTTTAGATAATATTTAATTTACATTTAATATATAACAAATATTTATAAAAAATAAATGTTAGACTATATATGATAAGTAACAAATGACATATGTTTCTTGTCCATCCTTATAAACCTCCAAAAATAATATAAGAAACATTTATAGTTGATTTTTTTTAATTATTATTGTTAAACAATTTATAGTTTAATGTAAATAATTATTCAGAGTCTAATTTATACATAAAGATAACAATGTATAATATATCATAAGGAGTAAATAATGTATTGTTTGTTATTAGAAATTTAAATACTATTTTATTTGTCTTAAAATATATTTATTTGTATATTTTTCATCAGTTTGCACATAAAGGTAAGATTAATTCTGTGATGTAAGATTAGTAAAATACGAGATCTGAAGTTAAGAAAGATTGGACAAAATATGGAGAAAACAATAACAATACAGAAAGAAATAAAGAAAAAGGATCAGATTCGAGTGAAGGAAAAGTTGGACGCGACAAACGATTGACGTTTAATAAGTCCTTACGATCGTCAGAAGAATTGGGGAATTCTTGATAAGATCAGAGGATTCAAGGTAGAACCCTAGTAGAGAATATCTCACCCTTCTCAAAAGAAATACAACCCCAAAAGTACCTTTTTTATTCATATTCAAATCATTTATACAAGTCTGTTCTCAAGTACTAAAAGCATATAAAAGATAAATAAATTAGCAACATTACAAACCTAGATAAAATGCCTCTATGGTTAATGGAGACCTAAAGAAGTGAAAGGTCTTGGGTCTCAAAAATCAGTCTTTTATAATCTTGAGCTGCAACTTCAAAGATTGTTGCACCATTTATTATAATGACTCTTCTCTTCTACCTTCTTAGCCCTTGCTCTAGTCATAAGATCTCTCAATCCTTACAAAGATTCTTCAATTAGAGTTTCAACTTGCACTTGGGCTTGGATGTCCTCATCATTTCCTCTTTCTTTGAAAGCCTTTGGCCTCAAACTTCTAAGCTCATTGTCTGCATCATATAGAGAAAGATCAGACACATTAAAGGTATTACTAACATTATACTTACCTGGCAAATCAATTTTATATGCATTATCATTGATTTTGGCCAACACTTGGAAAGGTCTATCTCCTCTTAAGTCTTTGTAGCTTGTTATGCAAGTCCCTATGAAAATGGGATGGGACAAACCTCCTTCTCATTAATCTCTTTATTTCCTCCCAAGTATTCACCAATGGATCTCCATATCTTACCCTCTCTTTTTGCAATTGGTCCCACCAAATGAGAGCATAATCAGTGAATTCCATGGCTACCACCTTCAACTTCTTTTCTTCTGTATAGTTGTGGCACGTAAATAATTGCTCAGTCTTCATTTCCCACTACAAATAGGCCTCAGGATCACTTTTCCCTTTAAATGAGGGAATTTGTATTTTGACTCTCTTAATTCTATCCTCTCTATATTCATCTTTATGGCCTCTTCTTCTCCTTCTATCCATAGAGTTCCTCATTGTTTTCTCTATCATTCTTTGCAATTGTATAGTCATAGCATCAAGTAGCAATCTTTGAGCTCTCTCAAGTTGAGGATTACCTTTATCACCTGTTCCTGCCATACTTCAAGAAAAGAAGCAAAATGTGAAGTAATAGGACCTTACCACTCTTCTCACATGTTTACACTCATTGATGTACTACTCGTGTATAGTGCTCTCTATTATGGCATTTTTTCTAATGTTTCACTTTTGCCTTTTACCACTCATTCCCTGACTTAAATTCTTATTTGAATCAAACAATCTATAACCAAGAATTATTGTTAAGTGCAACAATCATAGGGCTTAAACAAAATTTAACAGTAAAAAACAACAAGGAAGTAGTAAAGAATAATTTTACTACCAACAAACAAGCAAAACAAACATTAAACAATGATTGGAGAAAACACTTGGGGTGGGATCCACTTAAATTTAGAATACAGTTGTTGTACTTTTTTTTTTTATTTTACTTTTGCTGCAGATTTTTTATTTTTTATTTTTACTTAGGACAGTAAAACATGAAATTGTAACAATTGAGAATGAAATTATACAAAATTCCCAATAAAATAAGCATATATTTAACACTTAATAGCAACTTAGACCAAATTACATATATTGAAATGATTGATATGATTGAACAATGATGAACATGGGATGAACACTAAGAACAGAAACCCAGTACAGAACCAGAATTGAAGAAAAATTGACACACTAGAAAATTGAAAGATGAATTATGACCAATATCTGATAAATATAATTTAGGATTTTCTTGTGATTTTTATTATGTATTTTAATTAAGTGGTTGAATGGGTCACATGGAAAAAGAAAATGAATTATTTATATTCTCATGTGAGAAATAATGATACATTCAGTGAAAAATAAAAACAACTAATGAAGATTAATTATTATTAGGTATTAAGATTAATATAGAATATAGAAAGTTTTAGATATTTTAGCCAGGTACTCTACATTCAGTGGAAAATAAAAACAACAAATAAAGATTAATTACTAGTAGGTATTATGATTAATATAGAATATAGAAGGTTTTAGATATTTTAGCCTATAAAAAGATGTACTCAAAATGGGAGATGAATTTTGGAATAGAATTTAGTTTTTTTTATGTAGAAGAACCCAATTTTGATCTTATCAGGATATCTTGTGGCCATCAACCCTATGACTTATCACTCACCTGGCGTCAATATCCTTTTCCAAACGCATCTCCTTTTCCAACCTTTTATCAAACTAAATATCAAAACGGTCCAGCCCCATATTTTCTCATCAATTTATTTGTATGTTTTTATTCTGTCTTTAACCTAATTTATTTAATATTCATTCTATCATAGTATTTACATGTGTTTTTTTTTATAAATGTACTAGATTTTAGCTTGCTTTCTTTTATAATTTGAGTTTTTATTTTTGTTTCTTATATTGTAAAAAAAGTAAAAACTTTAAATATTTATTATGAATCTATTATATACTTTTATGTTACAAGGAGAAATATAAAAACATAAAGAAATATTTAAATTTTATTTAGACAAATATTTTTGCTACATAAAAGGATAACATCCAAAAATGTACCATTACACCAACTATAACACACCATATTTTAAATAATTATTAATTTATAACAAACAAACATGAGGTAATTAGAGCCAAGAAAACCATAGTTTAATTTCATATAGAAGTGAAAAGAAATAAAGTTTGAACTCTGACTAATGCCAGAGAGTGGATTTGGAGAGTGAATTTGAGAGAATGAATTTGAGTGGATTGTGTGTGGATGATAAGGTTGTTTGGATTAATGGATAGATGGTAAGATTTGAAGGAATTTGAAGGTGTGTGGATGATAAGGTTGTTTGGATTAATGGATAGATGGTAGGATTTGAAGGGATTTGAAGGAAATGTTTGTGAAAGTTTAGGAATGGTTTGATAGATGTTATAGGTTTTTTTTTAATTAATATAATTGTGAAATTACTAATTGACCCTTGTGAAAAAAGGTGTTTCATAATTTTCAACTCACTTACAAGGACTGTTTTGTAATTTTCAATTCTATCCCTTCAAATCTTTTCACATGAGCAACAGACTTCATCCACAACAATCCATTCTCTTGTACAGTGGAACCACACAACTTGGTTCACAAATTGGTTCAACTAAACACAGTGTAAGTAAATTATGTTTGGTGTCACAAAAATTGATAGTTACCGAAACTATAAAATGGTGTTTATACTATATGATTCTTAATTGATATCAACATTAGATTGTATAAAAGTCTAAAGTTAACATCTATCCAATACATATAATAATTCAAAATGTTTCCTATACATGACCAACTACTATCCGAGTTAATATATACAAAACAAGTTCCAAACTAAAATTCCTTATGTTCCTCAAATGCTCTTGCTTTTGCATCTGTGCCTGCTCATGTACATAATACAAACAGTTCAAAACACTATAAGAATGTAAGGATAAGCTAGTGAAAAATAACTTTACTCATGCAATAATATAAGTAAATGAAACAATTATAATATAAGTAAATGAAACAATTATATTAATACTTCACTCATAACCATGACTTATAAAATTCATATATCCAATCCAGATTTTCATTTATCTTAAACATCCATATAATTCATCATATAGACCACGATTTATGGATCAGGGTAAGTCCAAACATTCAATGTTGTAGTCATGCCTTTTGGAGTGATTAATGCTCTACCCATATTTATGATTACACATATATGATTTTTAGACCATTTTTGGATCAATCTATGGTGAGGTTTATTGATGATATATTGATTCATGAATCACATAGGAGGACAATATGAGGTATTTATAGGTAATTATATGCCAAGTTGTCAAAATGTGAATTATAAATGTTAGAGGTACAATTTCTGGACATGTTATCTGGACTAAAGGGATTAACACATATCTTTCTAAAGTCAAGGTTGTTCTTCAGTAAGAATGTCCCAGAGCAATTTTTTTAAGAATTATTTGTAGGGGTGATTGGATACTATAGAAGATTGATGACAGTGACTCGGCTAACTCTCAACCTTTTGTTTAGGCAAGAAAGTGTGATCAAATTTTGCTAGAGTTGAAATTGAGGATGATAAGTGTTGATTATTGTTAATATGATTAAACCTTTGAGGTCTAAGGTGATGCATCTTATATGTGTTTGGATTGTGTGTAGGTGTAGGATAAAAAGATTGTTGCTTATGCTTCTAGCAGTTAAAGATTCATGAGAAGACTTATTTATCACGATCTGGAATTACCAAGACTCAATTTAACTTACCATCCTAAGATAAATGGAAAATTAGAGAGAACTATCTAGTCTTTGAAAAGTCTATTAAGAGCATGTGTGTTAGAGCATCTAGGTAGTTGGGATGAGATATCGTCACTAGTAAAGTTTACCTATAATAAAATTTATTAGACGAGTGTTATGATGACACCATAAGACATTGTATGATAAGAAATGTCGGACACCTCTTTGTTAGTATGTAGATTGTGAAAAATGTCTTGGTATGACCAAAATTGTAGCAATAGATTATTGGGAAGGTCTGTCAAATACACGATGGATCATATGAGAACTTCTTAAAGCAAATATAAATCATATGTAGACTAAAGAAGGAGAATCCTATGGTTTTCAGTAGGAAAAGTTTCTCTAACTACAAGTGTTGGGTAAGTAATATGTAAAAACAAGTCAAGACACAATAATATAGAATTTAATTTTTATTATCGTTCTTGAAATCAAATATTTTAAGTTTTTTCTTTTTAAATTTACATATTGATTGTATTCAATATTTTTTTTTTTACTATACAATTTTTTTTTGGGTGGTTTAAAGATTTAGAAATGTAAAACTAAAATTTAAAAATGATACACAATTGAGAAACAAAAAATTAAGAGGACTAAAAGACCAATTTCCATATTCAATAACTAAACAATTTCTCTTATCACACTTCTTTAAAGATTTAGATCAAAGTTTAAACAATTAACCCATTTAATTAATCAATTAAACCAATACAAACCAAATTAGTATATCATTCAATCTAATTCATATATAATTATCAAACAAAAGTTCAATTAATTCATAATTTTATTTCTAAAATAAAAAAACACATTATAATAACAAAATGCTAAACCAAAATTAGAGAAGAGAAAAATAAACTTATAATGTTTAATGATAGATGCAAAGCTTAATTCAACTTGTTTCATCTTCGATTCCATGAATTGATTCTCAAGATTAGTACTCCATGGACGAATAACACAAAAATAAAATTCCTAGAGAAGGAGAGGAACAGTCAAAATAGAATTTGAGAGAAAAGAATATGAAGTGACAATTCCTAAAACTGGAAAGTTAAACAAACTTATGTCTACAAATTTATAGCAAATCTAGGTTGTTTAAATGCTCTAAAATCTGTAAGTAAAAATGGACCTAAATGCGAGCTTTAATTAGGTCCATAAGCCCAATTACAAAGTCTAAGCTAAACCAAGCAAAATTGATTCGCATGAAATTCAATACAATTGAAATTAGCTAAAAATAACATTTAAGGAAAAAAATATAGCCAACGAGTGCACAAATTTCAAATGTGTTGAAGATAAAAAATTAAAATAAATATGGACAATGAACCCAATTTATTACTTCTAAGTGGAATTGAGTTTAAAAAATGAAAAAAAAAATTACATGAAAAGTACATTAACTTATAATAAAACTTTAAATTTGTGCATAAAAAAATATGTCATAAGAGTTGAATTTTGTTTTAAGATGGTAAAAAAATGTATCATATAAAGATAGATAGTTAAACGATAGTTTTACTTAACATGGTGAAAGAATTCTTTTCTAAAGTTTGGTTTGTAAACCTCTCATTCTTTTAATTAATATAGTATGATGATATGTAATAAATAAAGGTAGTAGAAAGAGAGATGTGTGATGTGATTTTTATACTGGTTCATTTAACTCGAATATTTTTGATAAGGAAGCTATTATTGACTAAACAAATTGAGTATTTTATTGCCCTTAGTTACTCATGGCTAACTAACTCAGTATTGTTTGGAATACAGCTACTTCTAACTTAGATAAAGTATTTTTTGAATATCCGTCACTACTAGTTAAAACAACAGGTATTGTTTAGAACGTAATCGCTCGTGACTAAAATTGTATTGTTTGGAACACAATAACTTTTACCTAAAACTGAATATTGTTTGAAACACAATCAATCATGTATAAGACAAAATATTGTTTGAAAAATCAATCATGTCTAAGACAAAATATTGTTTGAAACATACTCACTCTTCGTTATAACCATAAAGAAGTTTACAAAGATTGTAATACAAAAAGTAATAAATCCACTTATTAGAAATAAGGGTAACCATTTTTGACATATACAATAACTATTACTTTTCTATTACTCTTCTAGATTGTTAATCAATACAAATAATAGTTTTTTACACAACAAAAACTTTGAAACTTAATACATGTTCTTTTAATAAGATTTTTGTTAACCTTTATTTTAAAAAATAAATAAATGATAAAGTGTAAATGTTATTTTTTATTTCATTTAAAATCCTATATTTTTAAAATATTACTTTCTTCAAAGTCTCTCTAAATTTAAAGAATTATTAGAACTTTATTATATTCTTATAATACAATCTTAAAATGATAAGATAAAAGTTGAGTTGGCATATCAAAGTTGTGATATAAATAAATAATCTAGTACCTATTAATATTCTTATTATATTTTTTAAAAGAATAAATTGTTTTATATTTGATGGATTATCTATAACTCAGTTAGATTTTTAGAATGTCACAATAATATTTCTCTGGTATGTGTAAATAAAAGGAGTTAATAATAGAATCTAATTAATAGTTATTGTTTAAATATGTGAATATTGTATTAATTGGATTATTATATTTGTCGCTAAAATGAATTTTTTAAATTATTTATTATTGTCATTATTATAATAACAAATAAAAAAATAAACACTTCCAATTGGGGGTCTCCATGATTGATAATAGGTTATTTTAAACTTAACTGTACCTTCCGGTTTTTTATGCGCAAATCCGCACAATTTTCTCTAATTCAAATAGAAAACAATCTTGCACTTTCTACGTAAATTTAAATTTTTAATATTTTTCATTCCCAAAACAAATCTTTAAAGATATTTTCTATTTTAATTACAATTCACAAATTAGTATCATGATTACATCAATTACAAAATAAACTTCTATTTACAGTATGATCATCTAATAAATATTATAGTTTTGATTTTATTATTCAAACTTAAAATAAGGATAATAAGATGTTCATAAGTAAATAACCAATACAAGTTTAAATATATAGAAAAATAAAGTAAAAAGTTAAAACAATTATATTGATTTTATTATTTATTCAAGCGTTATAGTTTATTTTTTATATTTTTCGTTAATTATATTTTAAATGTTTTTGTTAAACTCCACCAAGTTTTTTAAATTTTAGTATTCAGAAATTCAAATATTACGAGTTCTTATAAAATAAATTCTTTAAAATTCAAATCACAAAATCTTCGTTATAAAGTTGTTAAAAAAAAAAAAAAAACCTTATTTCAATCTTTATTTTTTTTTTAATTTAACTCATGCTTTCAGTTTTCAATGAAATATTATTTTTCATTTTTAATCTGCACTTAAAAAAATTACATTAATATTTATATTTCCAGTAGATAAAAACAATAAACTTACTGAGATATTGACGACTAAAATTGTCCATGATATTTTAATTGTAGTTTTAATTAATACGAGGAATATTAAACTGGAATAATTTCAGACCAGCAAAATATTTTTTTTTGTTTTAGTAATAAAAATCTATCAATCTCACTTACAATAAGTTTAGATCAGGACATCTTAGTTTTACTCTAGTAATAAAGTTATAAAAGATAGGAATCTACCTTAGAAGGGAATTAAAATATAACAGTCTGAAAACTAAAGAGTAAATTTAATATCCTCTTTATTTAGTAACAACTTCTAAGTATTCAAAACAATTAGTTTAACTGGACACTAATGATTAAATTAGCATACTTTAAGTAATTTATGCACACATTTAATAATAAATTTAAATTTAATATACTTTATAAATGATTAAAGTTATTTAATGAATCTTGTTAATACTAATTAAAAATCTTAATCCCAACAAGTTTTGACCACAGTACCTTCATTTATTGGGCCTAGTTAACCTGTCCAACTCTGCAACATATCTTATTGTTATTATTATTTTTATTATTATTATTATTATTTAGGTTAAGTAGTTGGTTGATCCTTCCTTACACGTGTTAACTTGCACCATACTTCATGAAAAACGGCTGAGGAGGGCCTCCGTCAGATCCCAGTAGTGCCACGTAGCGGAACATAAGAGGCCCAACTCTGGTGGGTCCCGTCACGTTTATCCATTTGTCTTCTCGTCTCTTCCTAAAGTTTGTGACGATAATTTTTATTTTTTATTTTTATTTTTTGGACAGTTTCTTTTTATGAAACTCATCTCCTCTGCTCCCTCTCTGCTTTCCATAAAGTTGAAATCTCAACCGCGAACAAAGCCTTTCCCTTCAGTTCTGGCCTCCGTCTCAGCTTTCACTCTCTCCCTTCCGAGGAACCAAACCCTAACACTCTCAAAAAGCACTTTCCTGTTTCAAATCTAGTAAAGTGCAGAGCTCACTGCTCTTCGTCAATCTCAGATCTGTTATTTCGAAACTCGATTCATGGTGCTTCGAGTGCGTGTTTCGATTTACTTTTCTTTTTAGGGATTGGAAGTTGATCGGATTTGAGTTTTTCTTTTCGATTTTTTATTGGTGGTGTGGTTTGAGGTAGGTTTTTCACTGTTTGTTATTGTCTTTCTTGATTCTGTGTGTGCAAATTAAATGAATTAAACGGTTACGCGCCTTTTGCCTATTCAAATAACCGTCTAGGAACTTCTTATTCACGCGTGGATTGGTTTCTTGACTCGTATTGTTGATTTTCTTTGCCATTTCAGTGTTTTCTGTTGAACGTAGCCTCAAATTCATCGAAAAGTTGTTCTAAGTCTGAATTTTGTGAGTAGGAGATGTTTTGAGACGAATCTGGAGTGGGGGTTCAAGTTGGGTTCCAGTTTATCCGTGAATGCTGTGGGCTTGTATTATTTTTTCGGTAGTTTCCACAATTGGATTCCCGGGGGTTCTGTTCTGTGATTTTGATGGGAGAAGAAGCTGATTGTGTGCATGCATTAGATGAAGGAAAGAAGGAAAACAATGAGGAATCAAGGACGGAACTGAAGCGTGACTACGACCAATGTGTTAGTGATACCGAACGTCACCTGTTTCCTCACAAGAAACAAGTTAAAGAAGTTTCGAACGATGAAGTGCGCTCTGAGGTTTCTAACCCCAACGTTTCTGCAACAGAGCATGCGCTAACCTTTCAAGATATCAGTAGCCAACCAACTGAATCCACGGTTAACCATGCAGAGTGTGGGGAACTGACGTCTACTCTTTTGGAGAATTCAAGTTCTGATGAGACCTTGAGTGATGAAGCTGGTGATCAGAATATTACTACTACTACTACTACAAATAATAGTAATAATAACAACAACACTTCTCAGAGTGACAAGGACACGAGTAGTGCTGCAATGACATCGTGTGTTGTGATGGAAATCCCCAAGCATGCTAGTTCATCTGGGATTAGGAAGATTACTTTTAAGTTCAGTAAAAAGAAGGAGGACCATGGTTACCAACCACCTGCTCCTGTGCACCGTTCTGCTCTTTACGCTGATGGCAATCACATTGGTTTTCATGGGGATGATGAATATTTGGCAAGGGATTATTGTAGTGGTGGGTTGGTAGAAAGCACGGGATATGTTCATGATGGAGATTTGGACTTGTACGCTCGCAATATGGAATTGAAAATGTCCAAGAAAGTAGTTCCTAACTGCTACCCTACAAATGTCAAAAAGCTTTTATCAACTGGCATCCTTGACGGAGCTGTAGTGAAGTATATTTACAATCCTGGAAAGGTAAAGCTCAAATCCGTTGCCTTTTTTATATACTCATGCTTGGTTTCTTCTAATGTTTTGAAGTTGTTGTCAGGTTGAGCTACAGGGGATTATTGATGCTGGTGGATATTTGTGTGGCTGTTCAATGTGCAATTACTCTAGAGTAAGACATGTACTTAACGTTACTTTTGGAGAGTTTGTTCTATATTTACAAAAGGACTAATTTTATCATTTTCTTAGATTCTTAGTGCCTATGAGTTTGAGCAGCATGCCGGAGCCAAGACTAGACATCCAAATAATCATATTTTCTTAGAAAATGGAAGACCGATATATAGTATTATACAGGAAATAAAAACTGCTCCACTCAGTATATTAGATGAAGTTATAAAGAATGTGGCTGGTTCCTCTGTCAATGAGGAGTCTTTTCAGGTTTGGAAAGGTGAGTCATTTCTGAGGCTTATAAATGCATTGCGGAAGCCTAGTAGTGTTGGGTTTATGTTGATTAATTGTCTTCGAAAAAGGGATTTTATGTGCTGGGTGAATCCCTCCTCTGTATAAAAAATAAATTGACTCACCTTCATTTGAGCACCTTGTTAAGTTTCTGACATTTTCTTATTTGAAGATTATATTTTCGTTGTCTGCTTCAATGTTTTTTTATTTCTGCCATGTTATGGTCTTCTATATTCTTAAATATACTAGGATTTATGAAAGTCTTGGAGATTTTTTTAATCAGGAGCATTTCTTTTATTTTGTTGGCCTTTGCTTGTGTTGGAGAGAACAACGGCACAACCTTTGATAGAGTTGTTCATCGTAGTCAGTACACATTGCTTCCGTTTCAAAATAAGTGACTTTAGAGATTTTAGCTGTTGTAGATTATATGTCACTTTAGAAAACGAAGAAAACATCTTTTTCTTTTTTCTAACTTCATTCTTCTCTTCTTGAATCAGCTCTAAATGGAATAAGAAAGCATTAATGCCATAAAAGGATAACAGTCCAATAAACTTATATTTCCTTGAAATTGAGAATATTTCTTTGAAATGGAGTGTGCACAAAAAAATGTGGGGTTAAAGGGTACCCTTTTTGCCCTGTATTTTGTTAGAGCTGATAATCATTATAGCTTATGATCTTGTCCTATAGGAAAATATTATTACCAGTCTCTCCGACTTTCCTAGAGCCTTAAGGTGTTAGGTGAAATTTTATGAATTGTTTTGTATGTAACACTTCTCTCGCTAGAAATTGGTCTTAGTGCCTAACTCGACTCCAAAAAAAGTGGTTTGTGAGGTGAGAAATGTCTAAACTTTGTAAGGTATACTAAATTCATATCTCTAATTGATGTGAGACTAAACCACCACTGATGAGTCTGCTATTAAGACAACCTTCAAAGAGGCCACAGCTAAGGCAGACTGGGTGTAATTGCAATTAAGGTGGTTTTTGGATACTCCCCCTCATGCCCAAGCGGTGGCAAATGCAGGTGTCCCAATAATGTATCTAGGATGTGTTTTGGTACCATATTTGAAATTGGTTTTATCCTACAAAAGCAGTTGTAAGGTGAGGATTGCCCAACCTTTATAATTTTTATGAAGTCATCTTTCTAGTCAATGTGGGACTAAACCACCACCCTTCAAGTTGTGACTAAGGTAGTCTACAAAGAGGTCTTGCAACCAAAGCAGGTTAAGGACGACCATAATTAACGTGGTTTTATAACTGGTACAATAAATGTGTGCATAAAGAATTTCTTTTCTAACTTATTTTGTTAGAGCTAATCATGATAGGCTTACGATCTTAATCCTATAGTAAAAACACAATTACCAATCTCTCCGACTTCCCTATTAGTTAAGCTGTTAGGTAAGCTTATGAATTGTTTTGTCCTACAGTTTTCATTACAAACATTCAGGAACTCAAAGGAATAAACTCAACAACAATTTAAAATATAGAGTAACCAATGCATGTTGTATGCTGCAACTTGCATGGGATCACTCATTAAGCAAATGGATGCTGACTTTTTGGGCAAATAGTAAGAGATGTTTGTTTTGCTTTGCATTAGGTCATGATTTTTCTTATACATATATTTTCTTTGCCATGGGTTCTGCAGAAAATCTTCTACACAGCACTGGCAAGGTTCAGGCTTATAAAAATTGTAGCACCAAACACGTTGGCATGTCTCATACAAACATAAGGTAAATCTGAAATAAACCCAAAATGATAATAATAAATCAATTGAGTATTCTCTATCTCTTATTCACCATGTTTAGTTTGGATATTGGCAATCTTTCAATTAAGAAGTTCTATAGTGAATGGGACACATCTGGTTTTTTCCACGCCAAAGGTAGCTCTTGCTATCAATATGTTTATTAATAGTTAAAGAAACTTGTTCTAAATGTCATGACATTGATGGTTATTGGTCTATTTGTTCAATGGACTTTCTTGATTAAGAATAACATCTTAGGCTTTGCTTTTGAAACGCCTTATCTTACTTGGCATCACTAAAGCATGTGAACCTGGGCACTTGCTTGTACTTCTAGAATAAAGCCTTGTTGATGGTAGCCTGAAGAATTAAACAATTACTCTACTTAGTCCTAATGCTTGGACTGGCAATGCTTTCAAGATCTGGCTAATGCGTTGCTTTTTTTCGAATTTAAAATTAATCAGATTTCAGAATTCTATGGGTTTTGTTAAAGGAAAACAATTTGGTTTTCGACTGGATTTCCCTCTGGTGTTATCTATGAGTGCTACGAATTTAACTGTTTTTTGGTTTTGGAAAATTCTTATTTCAATTTTTATTTCTGTCAAATGTTAATATGTTAATTTTTTTTGTCATTGTGTTAATGAATTTTGAATCAACTTAAAAAAAGAAGACTGACAAGATGCCTGTTAAATTGCTCCAGTCATTCTGTAGATGGTGCTAGCCACTTGTCTTCTTTGCACGTGCCAAGTCATTATGAGCAGCCCAAGTATATGAATCAGACAACTGACGAATGGAAACGTGTGACGAAAAAGTTTGTCCTCTCTCTTGGTTCAATTACTACCCATACTTGATAATGTGCTTGAGCAATCTGCATATGTACAAGGTTATTTGGTTGATTAAATTATAGACCTTTCCTCGATATTCAATTACTCACAGTACATATTTTCTGTAGGTCAAGCTCCTACTCTTCTAGTTCTGGTGTACTTATGAAAAGAAGTGCTGAGGGTTGCACTAAGAGAAGGTACTTTTGTTTTGTTTTGTTTTTTTGGGGGTGTCTGTTGTTTGTTTTTTGTTCTATCAAGCTTCTCCATGTGAATTGCAATATTTTAGCTACTGCTGTTGGAGTTGATTTTTGCTTTTATCAGGGACAATGATTTACACAGGTTACTTTTTATGCCAAATGGGTTACCAGATGGTGCTGAGTTGGCTTATTATGTCAAAGGACAGGTGTGTGAATATTCTTATTTAAATATTTTTCAATTTTGCATGTGAGTTTCACTTGTTTTCTGTGGTATTCAATATATGACATGTCTGACGGTGTGTTTCAGAAATTACTTGGAGGTTACAAGCAGGGAAGCGGTATAGTCTGTGGTTGTTGTGATATTGAGGTACGGTCATATAACTGTGCGCAAAATGTTTTACTTTTATAAACAAATAAATGCTAATAATATTAACTTTTACAATCTGCATTTGCGTGTAAACAGATAAGCCCTTCACAGTTTGAAGCCCACGCTGGAATGGCTGCTAGGCGTCAACCGTGAGTATAATATAAAAAGCAGCTAAATAGTCTAGTCTATTTTTCTGTCTTGATATAATTTGTCCTTTTGCAGTTATCGACACATATATACTTCCAATGGGTTAACACTTCATGATATAGCTCTCTCATTGGCAAATGGTCAAAACCTTACCACGGGAGACAGTGATGATATGTGTGCAGTATGTGGAGATGGAGGAGATTTGATTCTTTGTAATGGATGCCCTAGGGCCTTTCATACAGGTGGTCAGATTGTATTCTTCACTAATTATTAATTATTTAAAGATATTGTCATATCTTTATGTATTTTTCTTGTTTGTCATATTAATTTCTGAAGTTTTCTTTCATTATATTAGGAAGCATATTCACTGTTACCCTGTGTGTAATTTGGACAATGAGTGATGTTGTCTATTGTCTACATGTTGTAAGAAAGTTCTATAATTGTATTCATATGCTGCATAGCACATGTAGCCTGCATTGAATAGACAGTCTTGCTACCACGTTTTGTTCAATACCATGTCATGTCTAGTTTAGTATTGTACCAGATACTGTGAAATTGTGATGAGAAAATAAACTGGTTTTGAGGTAAGGTGACAGAATTTATTAAGATCTGTCATTTTCTGGTTCAATTGCAGCCTGCTTGGGTTTACAGTGTGTTCCAGACAGTGGTTGGCGATGTCTAAATTGTGGAGATAATGCTGGTAGTGGAAGAGAATCTTCTATGGTGAGGCCAATCATGATCCGGCTGACACGAGTTGATAAAACACCAGATTTTGAAATGGGTGGATGTGTTGTTTGCAGGTAGGTTATGCGGTTTATCTTAAAATAATTTTATCAAAACTGTCACTTTCTAACAACTTTATTAGGCATATGTTCTGTAAGGAAGTGTGCAATTTTACTTTCAAGATTTTGGATTCTGGTTGAAGGTATCAAGTGGTTCAGAAGTACAGAGTGTTAATGAAGATTGTGGTGATAGGCCATTGAATTGACGTCACTGTATTTTATATACATATATACATGCATTGATTTGACCTCTAGAGACTGTATGATATTAGGATTAATGAATATTATAGTAATAAGCCATTGAATATTAAAATTTTGGCGTTAATGTTTTTTAAATGACAATATTTGCAGAATTTAAGCTATTTGTATTGGGTTTTTTCTGCTAGAGAAAGCTCAGTTTGGTTTCATATTTGACGTTGTGATGTGTACTCGTGTGTAGTGTACACACACACATCCTATATCTTTGCTACTGTAAAGCGTTCCTTTTGTATTAAGTAATCCTATACTAATATGCAAATACTCAACAGGGAGCACGATTTCAGTGTTGCAAAATTTGATGAACGAACAGTAATAATTTGTGACCAGGTAGGATTTGTACATGGCGGCATCTGTATTGAACTGTTTCTTTTTTAGAAAGTTGACAATATTGCTGGTTGTTAACTAGTGTGAGAAGGAGTATCATGTTGGCTGCTTGCGGGACATTGGGTTATGTGAGTTGGAAGTAAGCACTTGGCCTTTAACAAATACTTTTATGGCACTTGGCCTTTAACAAATACTTTTATGACACTTGCATTTGTTTTCAATATTTCATCATCATATCTTACAACAGGAGCTGCCCAAGGATAAGTGGTTTTGTTGCGGTGACTGCAATCGAATATATGTGGCTCTACAGAATTCAGTTTCCGCTGGAGCAGACATTATACCAGCTTCCTTGTCAGAACTAATTATAAGGAAGCATGAGGAAAAGGGATTATGTACCTATGGTTCCAAGGATGATATTCAGTGGAGAATTTTAAGTGGAAAAAGCCGTTATCCAGAACATTTACCATTGCTTTCACGAGCTGCGGCAATTTTCCGAGTGAGTATTTATACCTTCCAAGTATGCTAATTATGATATGGTATATGCTGTTCATATTTCATTGGTTCTATCATCTGCTCCTAGCTTACCTTTGTGAAACAGTTCAAATTATTAAAGTATTAATGATAACTGTACTGTAACTTCAGCTTTCCTGATGAGAAAATTTCCCTTTTTCATGTAGGCAGCTGGTTTGCATTTGTGTTTTCATCACATGCATGACAAAAAAAGTAACCTAGTCCCTCGAAGCAACATGAAACCTTGAGTTTTACTTATGTGATATGAAAGAGGTCATGTCTTATGTATATGTTCGGAATAAAATATTTTAGGAATTGGTTTGTTTTATTGATGCAACACTTTGTCTGGCATGTTATAAAATAGGAATTCTTTTTTTGATTCTAAGTTCCTTTTTTATCTATGTTCAAATAGCAATCCACTCAATTCGTTTTATTTGAGTGTATCTAATTGAAATTTTGTTTTGATTGTTGGAATTAACATTTCCTTCTTACAAGTTATTTAGCCATTCTTAATAAGGGTAATAAAGTAAACTATGAAGATAAAGTCAACCCAGTTCATTTTATCATGTTCCAAGCATGGAAATTGATTTGTAAGGGAGTTTCTCTTGTTCCATCAGGGTGTGGACAAGTTTTAGGTTAAAACCTTTGACTATTCAGAATGACATGCTTTCAGTTTTCGTGCATTTTGAAAATGCCCTTCTAGGTCTATCTTTATTTCGTAATCTACCTTTTGATATTGTGTGTTGGGTTTCAGTGGGATTGAAATTGTCTATTATTCAGATTGTATGTTGTGTTATTCACTTCTCATGCTTTGGGAATATGTTTTGGCAGGAGTGTTTTGATCCCATTGTTGCAATATCTGGCCGTGATCTGATTCCTGTTATGGTCTACGGGTAAACAATATGAATTATTTTATTACAGATCACAGTGGTTCATTTCTGTTGTGCTTCCTTCTTAGTCATGATTTATTGTACTGTGGATTATTAACAGTCCAGTGTTAGTATATAGACTGCCACTAGGATAAGTTTGAATTATGATGAATGTGCCAATTTCTCTCCATCACTCTCCAATTCTCCCTCGTGCATACAAAACTATTTTATAAGCTCTCTGAGCTTCATGTTTTTGGGTGAATTAAATTTGTACCTACTTATCTATCACAAACAGTATTTTTCTTAAGTTCATTCTAACAGTTGAATTTATATTGAACCATTGATTTAAAGTCTTGGTTTGAATTTTGTAAATGATTGTCAATCGGTGCTTGAATTGCATGGGCAGGATTCTATCTAATATCCATGTGCTTTTAGTTCAATTTTTCTGGTAATATATTGTATTTTGAATTTTGTATTCAGGAGGTTTTGTAAATGATTGTCAATCAGTGCTTGAATTGCATCGGCAGGATTCTATCTAATCATGATCTTAGTTCGTTTTTCCTGGTAATAATATTGTATTTTGAATTTTGTGCAGGAGAAATATTTCTGGCCAAGAGTTTGGGGGGATGTATTGCATTGTTTTAATAGTGAAGTATGCTGCTGTCTCTACTTTTCATGTTTTCCTGACGGTGCTTGTATTTGGTCGTATTGACATTGTATGTATCATACTTGTACCAGTTCTGTTGTAGTATCAGCTGGGCTTCTGAGGATTTTTGGCCGTAATGTTGCTGAGCTTCCACTCGTTGCTACTAGCAGAGTACATCAAGGAAAAGTAAGCAGCAACTTATTCATGCATGACCCAAAATTGAAAAAAGTTGCTTGATAGATGCATTTTGATAATACTTGTTTATCTTTCAAATATGGCTTTTCCATTAGGGATATTTCCAAGTGCTGTTCTCTTGCATAGAGAGGTTGCTGTCTTCTCTAAACGTAGAAAAGCTGGTGCTTCCTGCAGCAGGGGACGCAGAGTCAATTTGGACCAAGAAATTGGGGTTCCGAAAGATGAGTGAAGATCAGGTGATTCCGTCGTTCTACATTTGCTTGTTTACCTGACAAAGTACATATTACCTATGTGCTGAGAATTGAAAACCTAATACGCTCTTGTATCGGGTGAACAGCTTAAAATTAAAGTTTGTGAATTCTTCCTTCATGTGTTAGACTATTAGCAACCATTTTATAGACTGCCATGTCTTAGCTGTTAACTATGTGCAAAGAGACAATTATTGTGAAGGAAGACCAACTTAACTAAAATATGACCTGTTTATATGATGGAGCTTGCTAAGTAATAGAAAAATATATTTTTTTTATTAATTGTGTTGCCAATGGATTCCTACTATAATTTTCGATGAAAACTTTTTATTTATTGATTTCTTAAGTAGTAATACATTAGGAACATATATTTCATTTACTGACACTACATAGAAGTAGTCACGGTGGCTTGAGTTTGGAATTTGAAGAAATTGTTGCAGACATTAATTATCATTTACAATTAAGCTTTTATTTTCTTGGGCAGTTATCCAAACATCTCAGAGAGGTGCAGCTAACTCTCTTCAATAAAACTTCAATGCTGGAGAAGACGGTGCAGCAGACTATAGAAAGAGTTTGATCTGGTGTTGTAACTAATTTTTGGTAATTTATTCATTTTTTTAGCATATTATACACTGTAACATCGTATTGTTATGTTCTTTTTGTTTTTTTCCCACGTAGTATGGGTGCTCGTGGATGGATCTTTAGTGTCAGCCAGCCATGTCTCTTTCTTTTTGTAAAATGTAGGGTAAAAAGTAAGCGTGAAAAATAGGGAACATGGCCTAAAGGATAGAAGTAGAGGAGTTTCGAAGAGCTAGCATGCTGACCAATTTTTTTTATTAGCATGCATGTTCGCTATAAAATCCTGCTGTATTGGATTTTTTTCCCCCTCAGAAGTTATGTATCTTTTCCGGTGAATTTGAATTCATGAAAATCTCCGCACAACATAATGAAATACTAATATTAATAGATGTATGTACTCGATTAACTGTTGTTTTTAACGAGTTGCTTGAGCGCTGAAGGTGTTTTTGCCTGCTTGACATTGAGGTGATTGTTGCTGTATAACTGTTCTAAGTTCGAACATATCGTCTTGTGGTGTTATAATTTTGGTAGAATGGTTATGATTTGGTTAGTGAAAGTGTGCGGAGGTTTTAATTTAGTTTAGAATTTAAGTGAATTAAATAAAGTTTCTTAAAGTAATTTTCACTTATATTTATCTTTTATTTCAGCTAGGTTTTTACATATTCGATTTTTTTTGTTATTATTAAAATACAATTTTGTCTTGTTTATATGTATGTAAATGTGTCTGTATGTATAAAATAATATGTAGGGATTTATTTGAAACAAAGTTGAACGCCAAAGAGAAGATATTTTTAGTGATTTTTTATTTATTAATATTTATGAACTAACTTTAAAAAGTTTGCTCTTTTTAAGGATTGAAAAGGTCATTTAATATAATTTTCATTAAATGTAAATAATGTTAGTAATACATTTTTTTACACATTTTTAACTTAATTTCCTGAAAATTATAAAAAAATTCTCCGATTTTTAATCATAGTTTTAAAGGGTGGTGCGTGCAATTTTCAGCTATGTGCTAACTTGAATGTTTTTTTATGCTAGGATGTTTGAAAGATTCGTTATTTCTTGATTTGGAGCTTTATGGAGTATTATCTTACATCTGGGAATGAAGATGCCTCCTGTATGCTACAGGCTCAATAGGAAAGAAAGATTTATGGGACGTATAGGACTCATACATTCTATATTCTATAAGTCTTTCTTTCTTTCTCTCACTGGATGATGGAAGAGTTGAGCTTCTTGTTTAATTTCGTATTCCATGCTCTACATTTCTGGACAACACATTCTTTTTGCATGAGTCTTGATTTTGTTTTTCTACAAATAAAATCAAATTTTCTTAATACGTGTTTATTTTGTGTTTGAATTAAAATTAAATCATTTTTGTTCTTTTTTCTGTTTATTTTTTGAATAAAACAATGCAGATAAATTCATAATACGAATTTATAAATAGTGAAAAAAAAATCGTAAGACAATGCTAAAATAAGTTTTTACTTAACGGATGTATACAGAAAATTTTCTTCTTGCGTCTTGTTAGGGAAGTTCTTCTGATTTGTACCCGTCTCTCATCTAGGTTGTGTTTGGTTGGACTAATTTGAGGGGATTTACTGTTCAAGAAGAAGGTTGTTTGGTTGACCTGATTTGGAAGGATGGATGAGGAGAGATTTGCAGAATTGAATCTTCGCTCATCTGAAATTTGAAGGAATGAAGAACGAAATTACAAAATAGCCCTTGTAAATGAAGTGAAAATTATAAAATACCCTTGACTTTGAAAATTACAAAACACTATTTTAAGTGGGGTTTGTAACAATAAATATTATATATGAAAAATAAATTGATTTATACCTAATTTTCAAATAATTGATTTCAATAATTATATATATATTCTTTTTCATTCATAATACTTCCTTTTTTTTTTTCAAAACAGCTATAATATAATTAATCTCCCTTCAATCTATTCATACTCAATACAATCTATCCATTCATAATTATATTATTAACCTAAAATAATTAAATCACTAAAAATTATTTACTTTATAAAAGAAATAATAAAAATATATTATAAATATTATATTGTTTTTTATTTATTTTTCTTTTTTATTTTTTATCGATGAAAATATATTTACTTAATGTTTAATTGAAGTAAATCAGAAAAAAAAAATATTTTTGTCTCCTTATTTGATTCAATATATATGATGAAATTAAGGGGAGAACATGTTATTTAAAATATTTGTTATTCATTTTAAAAATATTTTTATTTTCTTTTAAATATAAAATTATTAACACACAAAAATAAGGATGTTCACGGGTTGGATTAATTAAAATAATTACCAACCAACTAAAAAAATATCTAGTTAGTTAATTCAGTTTCTATATTTTTTATATTAAAATCAATTTAATATAATTCATTTTAATTTTTTACCATCTGTTAATTAGTAATTTCAGAAATATATCAATTAAAAAAATAAAAACAAATCTATAACATCTATCAAATCAATCCCAAACTTTCATAATCAATCCTCTCAAATCCATTCAAATCTTATCATCCATCCATTAATCCAAACAACCCTCTTATCTACACACAATCCACTCAAATTCCTTCAAATCCACACCCCCAACCAAACAAAGCCCTGAAGAAGAAGCGAGGGTTTATGCATTATAAAATTAATAATGTGGAAAACTTTTGATTGAGTTGCTCCTGTTCAAGCATATGCCCTTCAAATTGACATGGTTTCGCTTGGGTTGTGAACAAGCAAAAGAAGTTTAAGCAGCATGTCTTTGGCGCAGTGTTGAGAATATTTCTAATCACGTGAATCTCAAAGATCCATTTTTAAACTTCTTCGAGCAATCACTTATTTTCTCCTATCACATTTCTCTCAACTTGCTAGCCCACTAGTCTGTGCATACCAAAGTTGAGCATATATTGTCATAGAGTATGAAAACCGGATAATTAGCCACTGCATTGATTCATCGGATTTTAACTAATAACTGTAACTTCTCTCTTATTTTTTTTTTAGTTTTAACTGAATTATTTTAAAATTTAAAATTTTGATAGGTTTAATTTCTCAGTTAATGTTTTTATTATATTATTAATTGAGTTTTCTAAAATGTGTATCTTTATGCCAGTTTTGCCCTTGAATAAAGGAAATTTCAGATATTCTTATTTTTAAGACTAAGTTAATTTTTTTTATATTTAAGGTTAAAATTGTTGTCCAAATACTTATTTAAGAACAAATTTGGTTATTTATTCTTAATATCTTTGCTTTTAAAAATAAAATTCACTAAAATGTATAACTTTTAGTAAATAGTTAGAGAAAAGTATTGATAAACTTTGAGCAGCAGTGAATGCTAACTAAATGTTTTGTAAATTTGAAGGATATACCTATGTTTAAGCTAAGTAATTTGTCTTCCTCAAGAAAAAAAAAAAGAGCACCTTTGATCTAATGTTTATTATAATATCATATATTGTGTCGTAAACAAATATTTACGGTATAGTCGCGCAAATTTCTTCGTTATTAGCGCGAAAAATTAACGTTTGAGTTCTTTTTTCGTGTTTTAGTTTTTCAAAAATTTTGATCTTATGATGATTTGGGTGCTTTCTCCCCTTTTTTTTTGTTCCTCACCTTTTTTTGCTTTTCTAGCCTTTGTCAGGTCTAAAAATCAGCGCAACCATCAAGCACATTAAAAACACTACCACTTTTGAGGGTAAGAGCGTTACAAGTTATTTCTGCAATTTTATTTTAAATTAAGTAGGCCATATCTTATTACATTTTTTTTTTCAGATTTTGCTTTGATACAAAAAGCTTTATAAGGTTTATATTTTCGCATTTTTTATTTTACAATCTTATATCTAAAAAAATATTAATTACTATATTAAAACAAAAATATATTTTAATTTTAAAATTATCTTCATATCACTTCAACATGTTTAATTTTACAATTGAAAAATATATTAAAATAGAAGTTCTTTTTGCAACATTCCGGTCTGATATTTATTTTTACCCGCTGCAGTGGAGATCTTCTGCATCCCCAAACTGGACACTTAGCTACATACAGTTCCTCTTCAAACTCAAACCGCTAAAACCCTAACACATTATACATCACACAAAAATGTATTCCTGCATTCCTCAGCACCTTTTTCTGCACTTTCACTTCGCTTCTTCCCCAAACACGAAGGTCACTTTCTCTCTCTCTCTCTCTCCCTCGTTCTTCTGATCATCGATGCATGTTCAGTCGTTGATCTTCATTGTATATTCGATTTTTCTAGCGTCGCTGAGAAAACACATTTTTCAATTAACCTCTTATGCAGGCGTTTAAGTCCTCCCTCTGCGATATGAGGATTCGTGCTGCTTCAACCACTGAGAATAACTTACCGGCGGCTCCAATTTTTCTCCCCGAAGGACCTTGGAACCAGGTCTCTTTCTAACCGCCGGAAGTTTTTTCTTAGGACGCCACATTGTTAAGATATTAATATTTTGTTATTGTAGCTTCAAGTGGAAAATAATTAACTCTGTTTTGTTTTTTAATATCTGAGTGTTTTCTTTTTGAGTATCTGTTCAGATTCCTGGTGGAGTTACTGCTGCGGAGGGGTTCAAAGCTGCGGGAATGTACGGAGGTTTACGTGCAAAGGGAGAAAAGCCCGATCTCGCGCTTGTCACGTGCGATGTTGATGCTGTGTCTGCAGGTTCGTTTGCTGATTTCAGAGATATGCTAATTTTGCTTTTGCTGTGAACTGAACCTGATCGAATTGAATTTCTTTCAGGCTCGTTTACTACAAACGTGGTTGCGGCTGCTCCCGTGTTGTACTGCAAAAAGACGTTAGCTATTTCCAATACTGTAAGAGACTTTTTTTTTTTTCTTTTCTGCTGTGTTACGTTGTTTTCTCAATAAGCAGTTTCATTGTCTATAATTATCAGTGGATAAATTTCACCATAAATACTTGTACAAGAGGGAAAAAAAAGTCAAAAAGATAAAGTTTCACTAATAAATTAAAATTTCCCTTTGCCCTTCAAATTTTTCAGAAGTTGTATAAGAGTTTCTACAAAAGTACAGTGATTTCTTTTTATTCTCTATTTCTGTATGTATGAATTAAAATTTCCCTTTGCACTTGAAAATTCTTCAGAAGTTATATAAGTGAGTTTCTACAAAAGCTAATACAGAAGTACAGTGATTTCTTTTATTCTCTATTTCTGTATCTATGAGTGGGTTTTTCTGTAAGGGAATGGGTGTTTGTGCATACTTCGGCTAAGATTCCTGCAGTGTGACGTGTTTGCATTGTTACGCTTTTGAAACATGACTTGATTCTTACCAATTGATCAGTTTTGCAACTTTGCAGGCTCGTGCCGTGTTGACTAATGCAGGTCAAGCAAATGCAGCTACGGTAGGTCGTCAAAACCTTTTTCTGTTGTTTGCATGTGGGTTGTATTAAATAAATAGTCTACTGAAGTGTTGTTACTTAAGGGAATTCATGAATGTTATTTAAAAATAGTGGTTGAAGCCTTTCATGTCTTCAGGGCAAAGAAGGTTACCAGGATGTGATAGAATGCGTGGAAAGCCTTGCTAAGGTATCCATCCTTTCATTGTGTTAAACTGATTTTGCTTACAGTGGTCCTTGGCCAAGGGGTTTTTTCTTAGTCTCTGCTGTAAATGTTCTTGATTGTAGCTGCTGAAAATAAAGCCAGAAGAAGTATTAGTTGAGTCGACTGGAGTAATTGGTCAACGAATAAAGAAGGTAAATGTAGATACTACATATTGCTTGTGTTTATTTGCAGTTTAAAAGTTTAAAAGTTTAAAAATTCAACGAATATTCTGGACAAGCCAGTTGAAAAGTTTTCATGTTATATACTTCTCGTTTTATTTGCAGGGAGCACTTTTAAACTCACTTCCCACACTAGTGAATTCACTGTCATCTTCAGTTGAGGGGTAATTCCTGTGTTTTTGTGATTTATTTTTTGTTTTAATTTATATATTTGACATACAATCATGAAAAGAAACTCACATTTTTTTCAGTGATCATTAAATGACTGTGTTCATGTAGTTTTCTTTTTGGTTTCCTTCTTTCACCATTTTGGTTTCTTATTCTCTGGAAAGTATATAGCTCTTATTAGCTTGCTTACAGGGCAGATTCTGCAGCAGTGGCAATCACCACAACAGATCTTGTTAGCAAGAGTGTGGCAATTGAGTCTTTGGTATTACTTGTTACTATTCTTGCTCACTTGTTTTAAATTGACACAACTAGTTCATATTTTATTTTAATTACTCATTTGGTCCATGTACAGACCCAATCTTTACATTCCAGTCTCTATGCTTACAAACTATTCATTTTAGTCTCTCCACATACATTTGTAACTAATTATTAACACATACACTTAATTTGTTTTAGTTCCCAAAACTTTGGACATTGAGGAAGTATATGTGTATAACTAAAATGAGTAAGTTTTGGTACAGAGATTAAAACATAAAATTATGCATGTGTAGGGACCAAATAAGTAATTAAACCTTGATTGTTTTATAAGCACGTATACATATATATTGATAAATACACACATTTGACATTAGCATGTATGGGTGTATTTAGTCCTAGGGATAAATCATAAAATTGCCTTGTTCAATTCACTTGGACGAGTTGTGGATATGTATAGGGTCAGCAGCTTTTAGCAGCCCGAAAGTTATAGGTTAATGGGAAAATGACTAACATTTTGACTGTTTTGGAGATTTCTGCATTGGTATGTATGATAGCTTACATAATTCTGAGTCTCTAGTTTCTAAGACAGAAACCTCAGCTCTTGTAGTTGGGAATTAATTTCATGAATCATGTCTGGTTAATTCCCAAATTCTATTTGCTAATTTGAAGATTGACAAAAAGCGCAATAATTCTAATTATTGTTGTGCGTTGGTTAGGTTGGAGGAACCAAGATCAGAGTTGGGGGAATGGCAAAAGGTTCTGGAATGATCCACCCAAATATGGCTACCATGCTCGGGGTATGTCTTATTTGATACTTCTTTCTTAATTGGAATATATAGATTATCCAGTTCATTCCTTGAACTATATCTACCCTAGGTAATAACAACTGATGCTTGGGTAAGCAATGCTGTTTGGAGAAAGATGGTGCAGGTTGCTGTAAGCCGAAGTTTCAACCAAATAACTGTATGTGTTTTTCTCACCTTTTCTGGATATAAAGAATTCAGTTAATTTATTTTCATTATTTTCCCTAAATTAAAATGCAAAAACAGTTGGCTATGTATGTAAAAAAATTATTCGCCAAATTTGATGTATTTCTCTTTTGCAAGGTGATACCATGTTATCTCCAAAGCTTTTGCCCCATTTTATAGATTGTAATTGTTTCTTATGTTTTTTGTTACATTGTTTTGCTACAGGTAGATGGAGATACTAGTACTAATGATACTGTCATTGCTTTGGCTAGTGGGTTGTCTGGGCTAGGTTGCATATCTTCTCTTGACAGTGATGAAGCTATTCAACTTCAGGCATGCCTAGATGCGGTAAAGTTGACCTTGTACAGTTTCATCACTATTTTTTCATTTAATATTTTTATTCTTTTCCTTTGAACAAGTTAATGTAGTCATGTACTTAACTTTTGCTGGAAGCTTTTCCTTTCTAGTAAAACTGGCAAATGAAGTACTATGACCATTGTGCTGGAGGTAGTCTCACACTCCATTTGGTGTTAGATATTCAATAATATGTATGGGGCAATGCATGCATAATCACTGTTCCTTTCTACTGTAAGTACTTTAGACTGAGAATATAAAAAAAGAGCTTAAGAGATTGATTATCTCTTAGCTGATCCTTGATATTTATAGAGGAAAATTACATCAGGAATACCAAGAGCTACAAGAAAAAACAGCTATGTCTAGGTAATTAATTAATGCTAATAAGCAAAAAAGCTTTTTAGGACAGACTACTCAACCTATCTAAACAAGTTAAGTTATATAGCCAAGATAAATTATCCTAACAAATAATAAAGTAGGTCCCTGCTCCCCTTCATTAAAGAAAAAGGCCTGCAAAAATGGGTGAATTTTCCTTTTTATGATCCTTTCTCTCCTGTAGATCTTGTTCCATGATTTACTTGAAGCATTTTATTTATTTTTCGAAAGTGATCTGTCAGCAAATTTGATGTTTTAAATTTTTTCCTTTTAGAACTTGTTCCATGATTTATGAAGCATGTAATTTATTCTTCTAAGTGATCTGTCAGCGAATGTGAAGTTTTGAATTTCTTGTTATTTCAGGTAATGCAAGGTCTTGCCAAATCAATAGCTTGGGATGGAGAGGGAGCAACATGCCTCATTGAGGTATGCTTTTTGTGTCAAGGATATTTGTGCAGCATTACTGTTGATTTAATGCTGCTGGGTTCTTTTACACATCCAGTATTAATTCTCCACATTTCTTGTGCTTGAATCTTGATTGAAAACATCTTTACCCTTTAAGAGAACTGGTGATACGTTTCTTCCCGCCCTCCTTGTTTCCAAAGAACCTCATAAAAAGGCAGGGTTTGACTAAGCTTTTTTCACGTTAGAGACCAATATGGAAGATGTTTCAACTTGTAAAGTTAATTACCACTTCTTGCATTGTGGATCTTTGAGACTGTTTGGATACTTCCAACTATCATAAAATGGATTTATCTACGAGACTATATTAGGATAGAGCCAATGAGAACAGGAATTAGAAAAGAGACCCTAAAATTGAAAAACAATCCCCCCGAGAGACAGCGGAGACATAAGATCTGTAGTTGAACGAAGAAGTAAGATTTGAGCAATTTATTGCAAAAAAAAATTGTAAAACAAAAAAATAGATGAGAGACGGCAGCATCCACTCTTGCAATAGGGAGGCTAACAAGAGAAACAGAGGCCCATTCTTTTTATATGTACATCTGCTATTGCTTTTTTTAATAAGATAAATAAGCGATGCTACTGATGTTACGCGTGGGCACTCAACTATTCCATCAACTCTTATTGTCTATTTTTCTGTATGATTTGGTAGCTGTGTTTTGATTTTGACGTAGTATCTTATTGAAAATGTGGACTTATCTTGCTTGATATTGTTATTTATCATCAATTCCATCTTATTTTGCAGGTCAGTGTAACTGGAGCAAACAGTGAAGCTGAAGCTGCAAAAGTTGCACGTTCAGTTGCATCATCTTCACTTGTAAAGGCATGATGGTTGAACTAAGGAATTCTTTTACCTTTTCAATCTGGCTAAGTATAATTTTCTAACATAAAGTTTCATCAGGCTGCTATATATGGTAGAGACCCCAATTGGGGTCGCATTGCTGCTGCAGCTGGTTACTCAGGGGTTTCATTCCATCAAGATTTACTTAGGGTGGAGCTGGGGGATATTTTATTAATGGATGGTGGTGAACCACAATTATTTGATCGGTAGGACTTTTTTTTTTTGGTTATTTTACTTACACTGACAAATTAGTAAAAAAAAAAGTGAACACTTTATCCACAACAAATTATCTTAGTAAATCCTTAACATGCCAAGACACCAACGATAACCTTTTTCCTCCAATACCAGTTAGTATATGTAAAATTTCTGATGCTGTGGAAGGGTATCACTTTTCTTGAACGTGAATCATCCAGTCAAATTGTTAATATGCTCACATAATAAAAGCTCAAGAATGAAAGATGAGTAGAATAACATTTTAGGTTCTCGTTTTTTTTCCATGAAACACTAGCATTTAGGATTGTGTGGCAAGAGATTGGTGTAAGAATTGAGTTTTGTCATTACCAGCTATTAGTTTGTTTTCCAGAAAGAAAAAAGTTTGTTTCATTCTTTTTGTCAAGATAATTTAATTTAATATTCAGTTTCAGTTGCTAAAATGATTCTTATAGATAAAAAGTTTCTGATCATGTAATTTATTCATCCATCCAACTAATAACTGATCATGAACATTTTTTAGATTTTTTTATATAAGAGATCTTCTTTGTCAATCTGCCCATGCTTGCATCTGTTTTCTTCATTATACAAATCTCTTAAAGCTTGTAATCGTGGCAGGCACGCGGCAAGTAGTTATCTCAGAAAAGCAGGGGAGACTCACGACACTGTGAGAATTCAGATATCAGTCGGTAAGTTATATCCCAAACGGTAAACTGATTGATATGGAATTAATACCCACATATATTATATTATATATATACTGATTGATATTCATTTCCTATTAACAGGCAATGGACCTGGACGTGGACAAGCATGGGGCTGCGATTTAAGCTATGATTACGTTAAAATAAATGCTGAGTACACAACATGACCAAATGAAAATCCTCACACTATAGTTAGTTATTATTTAAGATTTTTTTTAATATTGATTTCATTTAGAGATATTATTTTGAAATATACGGTATTAGCTTGGATCAAGTAAACCTTTTGTAGTTTTGACTGCTGACCTAATTGTTGAAAATAAAAGCCTAAATTTCTATAATTGAATTTCGAAAAACTTTTATTTTTAAAAATTTGGACATTATACAATTGATGCAGCCGTTGCAAAAAAATACATCGTCACTTCCTTTAAAATATATTCTAGAAGAACTTTTTTAGATGACTCAAGTCGGAGAGTTCCCAGCAGTCTGCTCTATGGCAAATGTTTCTGCGCCTCGTTTGTTCATCACATTGATTTCACTGGATAACTAGAATTGAATACCAAAATGTCTGAGGCATCTGTTCAGTCAGGAATTAGCTGACATTATGTGCCTAATGGAACCATGGGGCCACTGAAAAGAAAAGCAAGGTATGCCGATAATATCTGCCGTGTAAAGATCCTTCCAGCAATGCTACCTAGAAGCCTAATTAGTTCAAAAAAGGATATGCATCGTAATTATTCTGCTTGGCAGGTACATTGCAAGCTCCAACAGCCTTGGTCAATCTATTTCATCATACAACAAAACACAAAATTATCTATCTATTTATGCAGGCCCGATACATGATACAATAGATCGTGTTACAGCGCTTCTCCAATAGGCCAGTGAACCTTTGTAACTGTTGCTTTTAAGTAGCTAGTTGCACAGTAGGAATCATGGTTAGAAACTTTAAGATCTAGTTCAGTGCAAGATTCAAACTCTTCGTCACCAGAATGCAGCCACCTGTATCGATACTGTTTATCTTTGCTGCTGCTTCTTCTAGAGTAACTGATTACCTTCTGGCTCCTCTTTCCATTTTTCTTTTCACTCTTCCTGATCCTGGGTTTCTGTTGTTTCTTGTTTTTAACAGTATGTGATGACAATGTAGGTAGCGGATCATACACATCAGGGGCCCATTTCACAGTCAATTTAGTTTGAGATGCCCCCTCTTTCTCGCGGCTACCCTTCATGGCAGATACAAGTTTTGGAGGAGCCTGTGGTGTATAGCACACAAAAAATGGAAATCATTAAGGAAAAAAAAGTGCTTACAAGAATAGGTGCCAATAATATATATGCCTAAGACCCATGCTGCAGCGTCACTCTATCCCACAAGTCAAAATGTACATCCGCTAATTATGCAACAAGTTTCCATTCTAAATGCTCCGACTCACTCTCAATATATCAACCTATAAACTACACCTACCAACGATTTCCCCCCAAATAAAAACATCTAAACTTTGTAAACAAAGAAGCCCCAAACCCTAGCCCAAAATCTTAAGCACGGAGAACAACTCTGTTCAACCACCCTCCTATTTTGGGTTGGAAATCTTAGATAAACTACAGGATGCAACGTACTAAGCAGCCACAACGTTCTAGCCTACAATTGCAACGAAAAAGAAAGAAAATCATAAAAGAGATGACAGGTATTTACTTATAGTAATTACACAATTTGCAAAGTGCTAAATAACTAAAAATGTTTGCATTGATCCACAACATATAATACACCAATAAACTGAGGACATAATCAGAACATGCAAAACAACAATTCAGTTAAACATCACTACTCTTGAAGTGAAGATAAGTCAAATAGCCCATTCCGCTAATAAATTTATGCGTTTCCTCATTTGCTGACAATCTTTACCACAGAAACCGGAACAAATCCTTTTGTTTCATTGAATAAAAATACATGCAGAAATTAAAACATTAAGAACTTACTTCCAAAGATACCGAGCACGAGTACTTTTGACGAGGAGATTGCTTAGGGAGTAATTTATCTGCCTCCTCATCAGAAGAGCTTGAAGGCAGAATCATGTCAGGGTAAGGAAACGTTGAACACTCTTTCAAGCACTTAATCTCTAATTTGGTTTCTTGCGGTTCAAAATCTCGGCCCAAATTCTCCTCCACATAAAAATTATCAAAAATACGATCCACCTCGGATGCATGTTCCGACTTTTGAGCATCTTGTATATGCAGGGACTCAATAAAGGTACCTTCAAGCTTACTTATGATATAGTCATGCACAACACTAACAGTAGCAGGCGTTCCCATCAATTGAATTAGGCACTACAAGCAACAACCAGACAAAAAGAAATGATGAAAAAAAAAGCACCACCAATAATCTACATACAAAAGCATTAACAAGTAAACCATTCCAAACACACTGCGTTGGTAGTTCTCACGAGTGCCTAGAAATCAAAGAGCTAAAAAAAGGATTAATCAAAATATCATGGCGGAAATATTAGCTGTAACAATGAAGTAGCAACAATAGAACAAGGAAAGACTTCCAGATAAATCTAGCAGTCCCACAGGTGATGTTTTCAGCTTATGATGGTATCATGAATAATTCAGAAATAGTAGTGAAATTATCATTAAAATATGAAATATGTTAACAATAAGAAGTTTCTATATTTGCATCAATATAATCGGCTCAAAACTTTGTTACTATAAACATAGCCGGAGACTTCCAGTTTAAAATTTAAACAACTATTTAAATGTAGTAAAAATGAAGCCACAGTAAGTTGATAATGATTTATATTATATTATATAGATATTTTTAAAATGAGCATACATACATGAGACAATCTGAAAACAAAAGCAAATATGAGGCGACCATTTTCATATGCTATAAACAAACATGCCTTCACTTCACGGATGCATAGGTATCAGCAAGTTTTCATGAAATTCAAAATCATATACCTAAATTCCCTGCTACAGCTGCAAAATTTTCACGGTCTTTGAGGTCAAGTCAACGGCAAGGGAAACAACGGTCAACGGTCAAAAACGCCTCGATCCCCGATTTCGTGAAGGAACGATCGAGGAAGACAAAATCAGAAAGGAAGAAAAACAGAAGATAGAGAAGGTAGGAAGAAAGACTGGTGATGTTAACTAAGACTACAACGCCGATCACTTTTTTCAAGAGGTTTGAGACGACAAGGGGAGGATCCAGCTTGGAACATGGCCAAGGAAGGAACGAAATGGCGTAGAAGGACTGCAGAGGGAAGAGAAGCCATCGTGGAAACCCTAATTCTTACACCGAAATCCGTAAGGCTCTGTGCGATTTCAACTGCAAGAACATTCGATTAGAGATGGATGCAGAGAATAAGATAAGGAGAGAATTCGAAAGCTTAAAATGAAACAAAGGATGCTTGTAAGAGAGGTAATTTTCAGGTATGTAATTGCTAATTGTTAAGAGATAATGATTGTAGATCTTGGTAATGTAGAGGAAAAGGTGTAAAAATAAAATGACTTTTGCAGGAAGATGAGAAGCTGTATTTATAGTTGGTGCTAGTTGGAGGGAATGGGAAAGGTCCTCTCCTGGATTAGTCAGAACAAAGCTAGACCTACACGTTTCACTTTTTTTTTTAGACCGATTACCCTGTCAAACCCCAATTTTGACTCTGCTAGAGATAACCTTTTTATTTATTTCACTTTCTCTTTTTCATCAATACTATGTGCATAACCATAGAAAAATAAAATTATTTTTTATTTATTATAAAAATATATAATCAATAAATACCAAATTATTTTTTATTTATTATAAAAATATATAATCAATAAATACTAATATGGTAATGTGAATTGTCATTTTTTCCTGGTCCATTAACCAAACAAAAAACATTTTCCAGCCTTAAAATTATTGTGATTCACTTTTCCCTCAAACCTAATAGGAAACTGTTTTGATTATTTTACTTCTACTCTGGTAAATCTTATTGTATAGTTGGTACCATGTTAAGACCAATGATGGTGAGCTACACTACAAAAAAGTGATCATTTGATTCTAGTTTATAGTGAAAAAAATTATCTAATTAGGTCTTGCCAACAAACTAATATCACTACCACAAATCCAAACCTTTTTGTAAACCGAAGAAATCAAGAAACAAATATAATCCAAAAGATAAAAACATCATCAGAAAAATCTTTAGTGTACAGTACCTCCATACTATTACAGCAGGAGACAGAGACCCGTCGCCACAATCCCCAACAAATAATAATAAATTAACTTAGGAAATATATATAAATTTAAAGATTTAAGGTGACAATAGCTAAAAAAGTGCTAGCAATACCCGTGAACGGTGGTTCATCATATCCGACCAGGAAAACCGCCAACTCGCCGAATAGAATGAAATCTTAACCTAATCACTTCGTCACAATAAAAACAAATTGAATAAAATGCATGCACAAGAACTTAATTATTCAGAGTGAAACTTCCATTAAAAACAGTTCAGATCATTACATCTACACACTAAAAAGCAAAAAAAAAAAAAAAATGATCCACATGAAACCCTAGATCTGCAACACAGCCAGCTTAAAAAACCTAATTCAAGAACTGGTAAACTTGGTAACAGCCTTGGTGCCTTCAGAGACTGCATGTTTGGCCAATTCACCAGGGAGCACAAGGCGCACAGCAGTCTGGATCTCCCTTGAGGTGATGGTAGGCTTCTTGTTGTAGCGCGCCAAACGAGAAGCTTCCTGTGCGAGCTTCTCAAAGATGTCATTGATGAAACTGTTCATGATTCCCATGGCCTTGCTGGAAATGCCGATGTCAGGATGCACCTGCTTGAGGACCTTGAAGATGTAGATCTTGTAGGTCTCCACACTCTTCTTCACGCGCTTCTTCTTCTTGTCGCTACCGCCCTCCTTCGAGATCTTCTTCTCAGCCTTTGGCTTCTTCTCTGCCGGAGCCTTCTCCGCCGGCTTCTTCTCAGCAGGCTTCTTCTCAGCCTTTGCGGGCGCCATCGGAGAGATGATAAACACGAAAAGTTGTTGAGATTTCGTGGGTGATAGAGGGTGAGCGAATTGTGATGCGATGAGTGAGGGGAAGGAAGAGTGGGAAGTATATATAGGGAAAAGAAATGGGTCCTTATAGGAGGAAAGGATTTCGCACGGATCAGTGACGTGTCCCGTTAGATGTTTGCTTTCAGTTTGATTAGTTAACGGCTGAGATAGATTCTATGTATAGTTTGGCTTGAGGAATTCGGTTTGGGTTCTACTACTCGGTAGGAGTTCAAATTAGGGCTCCCTATTCATATTTTTGTTTTTGGGTTCGGGATATGAAGGCCCACCCGAATAAAGCCCAGTTACAAAACACAAAACAATAGTATAGGTTTAATTTATTTTTATTTAATTTTTTTATGGAGATTTAAAAGAATAAGTTATTAGTTTGTGAAAAACTTGAGCAAAAATGTGCAATGCATACATATTTCAACATCATTAAACCGTGAAATTAAATTAAAATTTTATTTAACAATTCAAACAACTATAAGTATTATTTTAAATTGACTTCAATAGTGCAATAAAATTTATACATGGTTTCAAATTTTTATATAGATATAGATATAGCTACACACATGTGATGAAAACTCATTGCAACCTTCTAAGTATATACAAGAGTAAAAAAGCTTTAAACCCTCTTGTGGTGAGTTAAGAGATTCTAGTTAACTAAAATGCATGAACTTTCATAATTTTCTTATATTTGTATGTATTTAATTTCTATGAAAAACAACAACTTTACACTGATAAGTTATTAGAATTAATGTATTAATTAATTTCAAATTAACTATTAAATATCAACATAAAGTTGCAGTTATAATGAATTGAGCAAGTCAAATACTTTAAAAACAGATATAATGAATTGAGCAAGTCAAAATACTTTAAAAACACGGTCCATGAAAGTTTAAAACAAAAAAACAAAGTTTCATAACAGTGTCAAAAAGAAACCTAAACAACCCAAGAAAACAATAAACATAAGAATGTCATGCACTTTTATTCTAGCATGTAAACTTAAAAGTAATTAAAGAGATTTATAAATTGATTCAGTCATTTATTTTAGTGATATTGTCTTTTTCTTTTATTGTTGTCCAATATAAATGAAATTTAATTATAAATCAACAATTAAATAATATAAGTTCCATATATGTATGAGTATACAACTATTTTATAATCACACATATTTAAAAAAAATTGTAATATACAAATAAAGGCTGAAAAATTACAATACATAAATTTATACAAGTATTTGTGTAAATTTACTAGGTAAAGTTAAAAAATTTAAAATTTTCTTACAAAATAATATTATTATAATACACAAGTTATTTCATTGTTCAAAAAAGTTATTGTCAATCACTATTATTGACTGAATTAAGAACCAAAGAATTTTTATTTATCATTAATTTTATTATATAATTTTATAAGTATGAAGTATTTACAGATCTATTTTTTTTAATTAATATTCTTTACTTCTTTATTTTTCACTTGAAAAAACTTTTAAAAAATAATTATAATGTTGTTTGATTTAAAAAAAAATGTATTGATCGAATACGTAAAAAGTGGGACAATTATGTTTCATGAAGATATTTTGTCATATATGTTTAAGAACCAATTTAACATTAATTTTTTAAAAAGGTTTCTAACATTATATTATAAAATTCAAGAACCGATTTATACTTTTTATTTACCTATGCAGGGACAACAAAAATTTATCATTCATTCCATGACTAAAATTTGGTTACTTTACGTCATAGATAAAAAGTACTATTTATCCAAACAAAAATTTTATAAAATATATATGCAACTATAAAATTATTTAGATCTTTGTAATTATGTTATATGTGGTTACATATTTTATATACATATTCATCGACTTCTACTTACATAAAATAAAATATTAAAATGTAGTAATAAAATAAAATATAAATTGCAATCATAATTAGTATATGTTGATATACTTATTATAAAATATATCACTATTTATTGTTTAGAGACCAATATTTAGCTACCAAATGAAATGGTTACTAATTGTAAACAAAATAATTACCAAATTAGATTTTGGTTGCTAAATAACTACAAAATAGAAGTAATGATTGAATTTAGTAACCAATTAAGTCAAATAATTTATATCTAACATTAGCTACCAAGGTTTTAGTTACCTATGTCATTAAATTCTAAAATAGTCTCTAATTTAATTAGATACCAATTTAGAATCTAATCGCATAGGTCACTAAAACTTTGGTATCTAATGTTAGATACCAATTATTTGACTTAATTGGTCACTAAATTTAATCATTACTCCTATTTTGTAGTTATTTAGCAACCAAAATTTAATTTGGTGACTATTTTGGTCACAATTAGTAATCATTTCATTTGGTGACTAAATATTGGTTTCTAAATAGCTTTTTTCTTATAGTGTATATAATCTTGTTTGGTAAAAAATGTAAGCAACTT
>Ga0099824_1000325_pt1 | contig 51838 bp, 24 predicted proteins | sample SiratrowhiteBW_FD_76837 | JGI IMG/M metagenome (GOLD analysis project Ga0099824, IMG submission 76837) | Root nodule microbial communities of legume samples collected from California, USA - Siratro white BW | ecosystem: Host-associated > Plants > Roots > Nodule | place: USA: California... | reverse complement strand
TTTATTTTTTATATATAATATATATATATTTTATATAAAAAAAAAATAAAAAAATAAAAATTTAATTTACTCTAATTATATATATATATATATATATATATATATATATATATATATATATATATATATATATATTATAATCTATTATTTATATTATGATTTATAATTTTATGAATATTTCATGATTGTATCCATAATATCTACTTTGACTATTTTTCGGATAACGGTTGGATAACGCCAATTTAAATTTAATTTTTGAAAGAAAACATTAACTACAAAATTAGAAAAACAAAAATACTATTAATTATGAAATTAAAATTTCACATATAAAAATTGTGCCCATTAAATAATGCAATACAGTGGCGAAAACGATGTAACAACTTTTCTATTTTCAATTTCCAAAAATTATTAAAAATAATATTTTTATATTTCTGTATTGCATTAAATAGTGCAATATTATCAGTACATAGTGGTGAAAACAATCTAATGACTTTCCTATTTTCAATTTCCAAAAATTATTAAAAATAGTATTTTTTATATTTCTAAATAAATGATAAATTAAAAACGACTGGCGATATATAATTTTTATTTTAAATTTCACGATAAAAAAAAACAACACATTTTGATACAAGTTTTGTGCGAATTCTAAAAACTTTAAATTGTTTAAAAATTTTAAATATTATTACAAGAGTGCTGAACTTTTAACACAACCTATCTAACAACTCAACAAATCAATATTTTATTTTTCTAATTTAAAATATAAATATATATTATTATATTATCATAACGTGTTGTCAAATAAATGTTTTTTTTCTGAGTGTCAAAATATCTTTACAATAATATAATAATATATATTTGTATTTTTATAAATATAATAATATTTATAATAATTAGCTTTATTTTGATTATAACAATCCATTATGATAATATATATTTATATTTGAAACTAAAAGTTAAAAGAAGTAGCCTAGTTACTTTCTGTGGTATAAAAATATCAGCGCTCTTATTATATAAATTAGATAGTTATATCAAATTATTATTATATAATTAGAAATCCTCTTATTATAATTCCGTGTTTTTTGGTTTGAATTGCAAGGATATAATATTACATGAGCCATGAGTAAGCATAAAAGGAACAGTGGTGGACCCAAGAATCTGCATTCAATTTTTATTCTTTCATGTGAAAGAGTATTTGAATCGAACGTTCAAACCAAAAAAAAACAGTGTTAGTGTTGTTGTTGTTGCAGTAGTTGAGAGCTCGTACTTTTGGAAAGAAGAACAAAGCAGCAGACCAGAGTGTGTCTGTCTCCATCTGTATGCACTTTGGACAATTGGACCATATCTTCTTTTTGCACTCTCAACAACCATCTTCCAACCTTCCCCCACTTCACCTTTATTTGCCTCTGATTGCCAAAGGGTAAGTTTAGTTTTTCATAATTACCCTCATTATCATCAAAGCTTGTGCCTTTGGCTTACTCTGTTGTTTCAATTTTCATTTCTGAGTTTAGTAACGTTTTTGAGGCATGTGTGTCTGAAGGCTGTGGAAAAGGTGCTGTTACTAGAAGAAGACAGTTTCTTTGGAAGAAATGGGTTGTTGGAATTCAGACTTGAATTTGCAAATTTTCATCTTTTCAATGTTGGCTTTCAGTTCAACTTTGTGTGTCGGGGACACTGATCCACTTGATGGTATAGTATAATAATTCAGGGTTCTGATTTTGTAGTTTTGTTTCTAATTTTATGTTGCTCTCTTCACACTTCACAGTTGCGGCAATCAATAGTTTGTATGTGGCTCTTGGGTCACCACCCCTTGAGGGGTGGAAGGCCATAGGAGGAGATCCATGCTTGGAAAAATGGCAAGGTGTGAGTTGTGTCTTCTCCAACATAACTGCTTTGTATGTCTTTCCTCACTTCCTTAAACTATTGTTGGCTGTTTAGTCTTGGTTTGTGTTTTATTTTCTTAAAAACTACACTGTTTTTATCTGTTATATGGTGTTCTTGAATTGTTTAATTGATGAAGGTGGATGTGATCCCTTGGGATATGGCTCTCTAAAATTTATATTTGGGTTGACAGGCGACTAGGAGGCATGAATTTAAGTGGACAACTGGGAAGTAATTTGGATTTTCCGTCCATCATAGAATTGTAAGTGTGTTTGAATTTTCAAGAAACGGTAAAGGCTATTATCATTTATTTCAAACCCAATGAATTCAGTGTTATATTTGAATTGGGTAATCTACGGTATAATTTTTTTTTTTTTTTTTCCCCTGGTGACCGTTGAAATTGTGTAGTTTTGTGTGCCACGCCCATTTTCCTTCCTTTGTTTGCCAAAACTTCTGGCAAAATGGTTGGCTTATCGGTAAATATGTTTGAATGCAACTTTTCAACTCTATTTACATTTTGAATGACTTTAACAAGACTACAACAAAGCTTGTTTCAGAGCTTATTGAACTTGTGATCTTAGTTTTGATACCAATTGTTGGTCAAGTGCTTACCCACTAGGTCAGAAACTATTACTGACAATCAAAATGTAACTCTTTCTACTTGAGGGCGTAGCAGCTCGAGTGTTATGATTCGATTGTAACTTAGTCCATATGGCCTCTATCATTGGATAATTGATATCACTTGCAACATCTAAGTATCTTTCACGTCATCCGGCTGCCTACTGTTCGTAGACTGGGCCAGATTTAATTTTATCAAATTCTACAACTTAGCAGTTAAAAACCTGCTCCTATTTTCTGCACCTATGAGGTGGTATCATATGTGAGAATCTGTGGGACAATCTCTCAAAGTATGTAAAGTTGTCTCCTCCATCTACAACTTGCTCCCCATTTGGATATATGTAGATTATAGTAAGAATTCTATCATGTGTGATCTGCCAAATCAAAAGTTTAATTCTCTCAGGTGCTTTAATACTCCTCAAATCTTTTTCCTAACATCATTAACCTGCAAATTATGAAAATTATTTAACATTTTATAAGCCTACTGTAAATTTCCCTTTTTTGTTGCCTGCCCAAATCTTTTTATCTTCGGTAACCTCTATTGAAGGAGGAAGTAAAATTTTGATTCTTTGGACTTGTTAACAGGGTAAAATTCTGTTAAGAAGCTGTGTATTCCAACTCCTATCTAGTCCAATCAGATCTATTATAGTTCTTGACTAAGAAGAAATAACTTAGTTTTGCATTGCATGTCACATACGGCATATTGAAAATTGTTGTATTTCTTTTATATAATTTTTATTTTGGTTCTGTAATTGTGCTTTCATTTTCATGAAAACCTTAAGAAGCTTTCTATTCCTCAATTGGGCAGGGATCTTAGCAACAACCAGATTGGAGGTGCCATTCCGTCCACTTTATCCCATACTTTAAGGAACTTGTAAGTTTTCTTTAATCACCAACTTCGTGACTTGTGTTATTGAACTGGCTATTGCTAAGTAATTTGTATTCATATCCATAATTGAGTATCCTTATGCTAGTTTCTATGTTTCTTTTATAAATTTAGGTCACTCTCAGCTAATCAATTAAATGGAAGCATTCCAGATGCCTTGTCCTCATTAACTCAATTGTCAGATTTGTGAGTTTATAGCATTGCCTTGTCTTCGTGCTAAGTTCTTATTTTCCCCATAATCTGTTTCTTCATTTTGAATGAGAATATGCTGCCACCTTTAGGTCATTAAAAGATAACCATCTGAATGGTCAAATTCCAGATGCATTTCTACAGTTCACTGGTTTGATGAATATGTAAGAAAATGTCGTTAAATCACATTGCTATTTCAGTGTCTTTATTTTTTCCACCATGACAAATCCTGATCCTTGCTGCAGGGATCTGTCTGGCAACAACTTGACTGGTCAGCTGCCTCCCTCAATGGGGAATTTGTCATCTCTTATCACATTGTGAGTAAAAGTTTTAGCAACTAAGAGGTTGTGTTTTCTTACTTTCTAAATGAAATGAACATATGTTTTCAAACTTTTTTTTTTTGCAGACATTTGCAGAACAATAGACTTTCTGGGACCCTTTTTTTTTTGCGGGACCTCCCTCTTCTGGATCTGTATATTTCTCAGAAACCATAATCTCTTTATAGACATATAAATGAGTCAAATGACTGTTGTCTATACCTAGCTACTATTTATGCTTAGGAAGTTTAAAGTGCGTTTAAGTTAAACTGTGAATTTATAATGATGTAGGAATATAGAGAACAATATATTCTCTGGGCCAATTCCTCCAGAGTTGTTGAGTATCCCTGATTTCAGGTAAATAATGGCTTACACTGTGGTCATTTCTTTCTCTGCTCTAACATAGATCTTTTAGTGAAACTCCTTTCTTTCTCTGGCTAAATTGAAACCTTTGTTCAAGTATTATTATTTTGTTCTTCATGGAGATGTTACATTCGAAATTTTCTACTTTAGTTTTATATCCATGAAATATAAAGCCATATGCCAAGATTATCCTTTACAAGATTATTGAAACATTTTATCATTTTATTTTTGGCTTAGTTTCTTTGCATAAGGCCTTGTGGTAAAATAAATTCATCCATATCCCCATTACCAGATCTCTCATACAAGTTAGTTACAGTAGCATTTACCTTGCAGAAAAGATGGGAATCCATTTAATACTACTATCATTCCATCACCTCCAGCCGCTTCCCCTGCTCCCGTTGCTATGTCTCCTTCCCCAGAAATATCACCTTGGATAGCGGCAAATAGTCCCTCTGCTACCACCATAAAAGCACCAATACCTGCAATTGCTGAGAGGTCTTTCAGATTTAAGAAATTAGTTTGGATTGTTCGTGCAGGCTTTTTAATATTTACTGTATTAGGAGCCTGTCTTCTACTGTTGTGGTGCTTTAAGAGAAGACCAGAGAACAGGAGTTATAAGAAACACAACATGAATGTGTCTAAAAGATCTTTGCATAAACGTACAATCAGTGACTCCCCTTTTGAAGCAACTGATGACGAGGAAAGAGGTAAATCAGATGATGAATCTTCTATTTTTTAGTGTGTTACCTGTTGTAAAATAACTTCTTAAACTCTATTTGCAATTCAAAAAGTCAAACTCTATAACGGGTGAAGTACATAGCAAAAGAATTTCTTTAATTTCAGAATGCAATGACATTTATGTATTAAACAATGCAGGATGGGGTTCAAAACTTCCACCGTTGCAGCCAGCACCACCACATCAACTCCCAATCATTCCTGGAGAGAATTTAATCAATAATCCAGCTATATTTGTCAAAGCAACCAAAAGACAAATTGTAACAAATTCGATCAAAGTTTATACTGTTGCATCACTTCAGCAGTACACAAATAGTTTTTCCTTAGAAAATTATATTGGGGAAGGCTTGCTTGGCCCTGTTTATAGGGCTGAACTTCCTGATGGAAAGGTAATGCTCTTCTAGTTTATCGTAATTGGTATTCTTATGTTAATTTCTTTGATAACTTAGCCTTGATTTCAGTCGAGGGAAAGGAAGAAGAGTTATTCGAGTTTTAAAATTAAAGGAAATCGCCAGTTATTTGTTCATCTTTTTTGCTCCCTCTTAATAGTTTGAACAATATTTCTTTTCCTCTACTACCCTTAATAAATTCAGAAGATTAGTATTAAGTTTAAACTGCTTTTCTTTCCCTCAATGTCGAAATAGAGACATGCTCTGAGATCCCTGTTAGTTTGTTCAATCTTCCATTGTCTCAAAGATACATTGCAATTTCGTACTTGACAGTCATTATTTTTTGTAATGGATCTGATGCTTTGATTTTTGAAGATTTTTTCTGTTGGGCTCACTTGACATGATCAGTTGCTAATTATTTTACTAGTTTCACTTATTCAAGTGGAGCTTCATATGTTCACATCATTCAATTATCTTCACTGTAGTTACTGGCAGTTAGAAAGCTGAATGCTACTGTTTCTATGGGGCAAAATCACGAACAGTTTCTTCAATTAGCTTCCAGTGTCTCCAAAATTCAACATGCTAATATTGTAAAGCTTGTGGGCTACTGTGTCGAGTATAGCCTACACCTACTTGTATATGAGTATTGCAGTAATGGCACCCTTCATGATGCATTGCATACAGATGATAAACTTCAGATTAACCTTTCATGGGATGATCGCATTCAAGCGTCACTAGGAGCGGCAAGAGCTTTAGAGTAAGTTTAGCGTTTAGTCAGAAAATCATTAACTCTTTCATGTAACCTGATAAACTCAATATTGGTTAATGAACAATGTTCGTCTTTTATGGAGGTTGGAAACATATTTTTATGTCAAGTATTAAAATTAATATCTTAAGTCATGCAGTACATAATCCTTGTTAGGTGGTTTTTAAGAATAATAAGACAAGTTGGCTCCATATCCACATATAAAGAAGTCATGCTTTAGACTGTTAACAATAGGTTAAGGTATTGTTGTCATTTTGTTGACAACATTAATTTTGATCATTTCCTTTCTTCTCATAAATTAGGTATTTGCATGAGTACTGTCAGCCACCTATTGTGCACCGAAACTTCACATCTGCTACTGTACTCCTCAATGACAAGTTGGAAGTGCAGGTCTCTGATTGTGGATTAGGTTCTTTACTATCTTCAGGCTCTGCTGGTCAGGTAAATCTTCAGCTTTAATATTTTCTCTTAATTTCAAACTGATACATAGTTTGGGGAGTCTTGATTCTTTTGTGCTTTATGACATTCTTGTATTGCTAATAAATATGAAAGGATAGGAACATGTGGTTGGATTTCATTTTGTTTATAAATCAGACTGCTAAGGAAGTAGTTTTGAGAGACAATAAGATGCAGTTATTGGCCAATGGCAGTTGACTTAACTGGTAGTATCAAGTAGCATGTATTTATTTATAATTTCACCTGTTGATTTGTTAACCAACAACTATGACATTGTCTTTTCCCTATAAACTCTAAAGTGAGGATGCACTTTAGAGTAGCCAAGTCCCAGTAAGTGCTTTCTTGAGACCTTTGACATGCACAAACTTTGGAATGGGTCAACCTTACCTTTCCCCTTATATTTGCATGTACCAAAAAAATGGATGTAGTCACGAGACTTGTTTAGGTGTGAAAGGATTCAAAGAGACCTTGTGCATTCCACATGCTCTTTCTATCTACATCATTATGGCTGCCAACCAAATTTGACTTTAAAATTAGGTAAAGCCTAGATCAAATGGATGATTGGTCTATTCTACAAACTATATGAAGGATACATATATAACTAAATGACTTAAATTCCAAATTGTCCCGATACTCAATTTCTGAAAATTCACTTCACATATGCGTGTTGGGGTTGTTATGCTTGTAAGATAGCTCACAGTAGCAACTAAAGGTTAACTTTTCTTCATTTTTGTTCATTTATGGCTAACACTGGTGCATCTATTTTCAGTTGTCGGGGCACCAACTCACAGCTAATGGTTACAGTGCTCCAGAATTTGAGAATGGAAGTTATACATTGCAAAGTGATATCTTTAGCTTTGGAGTTGTAATGCTAGAACTCCTCACTGGACGAAAATCCTATGACAGGTTAGCAATCCTTTTAGTGATTAAATACCTGTGTTTAATAAAGTTGTAATTGAAGTGTTGGATTTGGCTAAGGCACCATTAATTATGTGTATTGTAGCTCACTGCCTCGTGGAGAGCAGTTTTTGGTGAGATGGGCAGTCCCTCAACTCCATGACATAGATGCATTGTCAAAAATGGTTGACCCCTCTTTAAATGGAGAATATCCTAAGAAATCCTTGTCACGTTTTGCAGACATTATTTCTTCATGTATACAGGTAATTTTCTGTCTACTTTCATGCCAAATCCAATAAGAGATGTTGGATTCACTCAACTTGGCTCACTTTCTTATGGCCCATTATTCTTTTCAATTGTTATTGTTCCAGCATGAACCTGAATTTCGACCAGCAATGTCAGAAATTGTTCAGGATCTCTTGCGAATGATGTAGATGGTCGTGTAGTTGTTACTGAGGAGATGAACTAGTTAAAGAAGCTATGGTTACCAATTTTTCTGAATGTTACATATTCATTATTTTATTTTATTTTTCCCTTGTCATTAATCGTTTTGTAGTTTGTGAATTTGTTGGGTTTTATGTGTTATTCAAAAGGCAAAAGTCTTACATTGTGTAGTTTCATCATGTTTCAAGTATTTTATATACCAATATGTTTCTAAACTTATGTGAATAGTGGATGAGCTTACGCTATAAGATTAGATATTGTAGGCACAACTCAGATTCTAAATCTACCGATTTGGGCCTGAAGCTATAAGTTATTGAACCAGTTTTTCCAACCCATTCAATTACAGAAATGGCCGACTGCGTCTTCCTGCACCTCCGTGCTTTCATCGCCCACTTCCATAGTCAGAGCGAACTATCATTTTACCCTTTTATTTTTTTCATTTTTTCAGAACATTTTCTTTATTTTTTTATATTTTAGATTATATAATTCAGAATATAATTATCTGTACTTCGGATTATATAATTTAAAATATAATTTATTTTTTATTTCAGATTATATTATTTGGAATAAAAAAATTTATATTCTAAGATTATACAATCTAAAATAAATAAAAAAGCTTTATATTTTAAATTATATAATTTAAAATAAATTTTTTTATTCTGAATTACGTAATTCGAAATAGAAAAAGAATTTTATATTCAGAATTATACGATTTGGAATAGAAATTTTAAAAGAATATTTCATGATTCTGAAATTACGGAGGTTTTGGAAGAAAAGTATAGTAGTGTTGGAAGAAGCCGTGGAAATGGCCTTAGGGTAACCCATTTTGAAAATAAATGTTTTGAAAATTCTAAAAATACTTCTTTTTACTTGTTTAAAAGAAATTAAATTACTCTTTGACCGAACAAAAAATCGTGTTGGACATAAAAATTAGAGAAAATTTGAAATATAAGTTAAATTAGCCTCTTTTTTTTCTTTTTAATAGACTCTTTGAGCATTCATTTCGAAATTTCTAACTAGATATTTTTATATAAAAAACTATTAGATATTAAACGTAAATTTGTTACTTTTTATCTTAGAGTTGTAAAACGTTATTTTATGTTTTTAATCTTCGTAAATGTATTATTTTTGTTTTTAGTTCTTACTAATATTTTTTGGACACAATTTAAAATATATAATTAATTGAATATAAAAAGTTAAGATAGATCTAAAAGTAAAAACAAAAAAGGACGAAAACTGGAAATACAATAAATAGGGAATTAAACCAAAACACCCTATATTTTATGGGGACTGAAATTTTAATTAAACCTAAAAACTTCTAATCAATGTTACTACACAAATATTTAAAAAGAAGTAAAATCAAATAAGAGAATTGATTGGTCCAAATGGTGATGTAAATTTATTTAAGGGTGAACTACAAGGGGGCTATAATTCTTTGATTTGGGTTCTCGCGCTAACAAAAGGTAATATATTAACAATTAAAATACAAAATTATAATAAAAAGAAGTTCAAAGAAAATATCTTTATGTGTATAAAAAGAAGTGTACATTAACAATTAAATATTTATAAGAATATTAGTCTCCATAAAGAAAACGTAGGACGTAAACGTTTTGAAATAGTCTAACAAAACCCAGAAAAGTGTCTTAACTGAAAATATAATAGAGCACTTGGGTTGGGATACATAGTTAAGAATTGAAAAGGAAAGCATTAAGTAGTTAAGGTTTGGTTGGTTGATAATAAAAGTATCCACGTTAAGCAACTAACGAAGGACCCCCAAATACGTAGGGAAGGGTGATGAGGTGGAAGAACACAAATCCATAATTGAGGTTGAGGACTTCACGACCCACAACTACTTTTATTCATTCTTATTTACATTTCATTGCTTCCATATGCACATGCTATGTCGTAAAATAATAAACAATCTTATTGTCCATTTCTAATTACGTATGTAAAAGGTTAAAGAAGAAAACCAAGGTTTTATTTGGATTGGGATTGAGGTAAAAATGAAAACAAAGTAAAAAAAAATATTTGAATTAAGAGAAAGTACATAAAAAATTTGAGAGGACAATTGTTATTGATGTAGCTATTTTTTTTAATAATTTATATTAATTAATTGTTTTATTATAATAAATAAAAACATAAATACTAAAAAAAGTTAACAACATATAATCAATTATGTTAATAATAAGAAATTATCAAACAATTCTTATATTTACTTACTTCTTTTACTTTTTTTATGTTGATATCAGGTTGATGTGAAAATACAATTAAATGGTGAATTTAATATGAAAAAATTATATCTAAGAAGGAGAATTTTTGGTAGAGAATATACAAGATCAAAAACTATATTTACCTCAAAAGATAAGAAAATTATAGAGATTTGAATTGTAAATGCAAAAACAATTAATAAACCTTTTATGACTCATTTTAAGTTATTTGCGAAATTTAAAACCATATACAAAATAGGAAGATGAGTTCATTTTTTAAATTTCTTATCAATCTAATATAGTTGGTAGTGTGGATGAGTTCATTTCTCAAGTGTCTTATGTAATGTAGTTGGTAGTGTGGTGTTTGCAGTAATTTGTATTAAACTATATATTGTGCATGAAATTGTTAGTTGATGTATGGCTAATTAGTAAACTATGAAATGGATTTTCCAATATTTAAATTTAAAGGGTTCAAGAAACATATGTTTGTTAAGACGAAAAAATGGTAGATATTTAATGGATTTTTGTGATTTAGATCGATAATGATCTTGGTCGCCATAAAATATTTTTTGGCAAGTTAATTTCTTAAGTATCTTAATCTAATATAATTGGTAACGTGATGTATACGGTGATTTGTATTAGATTATTGTTATACCACTAATTCCAAAAATTATAATTGATAAGTTATGAAGTTATGAAATGAATTTTGAAATATTTAAAGGGTTCAACAAACATAACAAACATATGTTTGATGAAAAAATATTATATATTTAATAGATTTTGTGAGTTAGATCATGTTAATGATCTTGATTTTAAAATGTTTTTTTATCATTTTTGAGTCTATTGTTGGCTAGTCATCTATAAAGATAGTCAATTCCAATTTAAAGATCTTATTGGAAATCTTGATGTAAGTAAAAAGGACGTTACAATGTTTTATGATAGTCAAAGTGCAACCCAAATACCAAAAAATCAAATATATATGAGAGAACAAAACATTAGTATTAAAGATGTTTTTTATTTGTAATATAGAAAGTAATATGTTGGTTGATGAAATTTCTACATTAACAAATTTGATGAGAAAAATTCTTCTATTATTAAAATTTAAATATTGTTTGGATTTACTTGAAGTTACAAAATGTCACTTGACATTAGAAGTGGGTGCAACAACACAGAAGAATAATGAAAACTATTTAAATTAAAATCAAGATTTATTGAATATAACTTAAATTTATTTACATATTTAATTAATAATTATAAACCATTCATCAAATTACCATTCCATATATTCTAATATGAATATATACACGAGATGGTAACAAAAATTCAAGCAGATTTTACTCCAATAATCTTATAGTTAGGATACATTATGTGAGGGAAAATTTGGGGACTACAGATAAATTAACCATCCATAGTAACAAGGACTGCCCTGGCATTATTTGCCACTCACTCATTTTGTGATTTTGGACTTGTAATTTTCATCTCAAGGGTAGATCAATTGATATAATGTTATTTTTACTTATTAAATTTTAAAAAAACTCAAAATGTTTAATTGAGAGATGAAAAAGTTTTAAGTTATGTATTCCTCATTTATTGTACAAGAGTATATTAAAAAAACTTAAAAGTTCAAACAATGCAAAGCTTGAAAAAAATATGCTACTCCAAAATTGTTCATAAGCCATTTATGAGCATTATTAGAGCACCTAGACTGGGTGCCAAGTGGAAGTTGATGTGTTGTGTGCATCATAAATATACTATTTAACGTATAGATAAAGTTTCGTTTACATTTAGTGACACTGAGTAAGATACTGAGCTATACCACGAGCAACATATATAGTTGGACAATAATGAGATTATTGAGCTAAATTTATTTGCTATAAAATGTGGTTTAACCTAATAACGAATACAACTTTGCTTTAAAATTAGTATAATTCCTATCTTTTTAGTTTGATTTTATTAACTTCTATTATTAGTAATTTTTGGTAACTCAGGTGGTGACATTTGTGTATGTTCCTTAACTTGCCTTGAATTACACCTCAGGATCACCAAATTCCAGTGTCATCAAACTGTTCGATGATATGTTTGAACGAAAGCACTTCAAATCACAATATGCACACCTTGTGCTCGACGAAAATATCACCACATCATGTTTGGAAAAGTATCAAACACATTAAACCATGCACCATTTGACAATTCTTGCACGCAATTTATTTATTTTTCAAATTCGCTGCTCACACCAAATCTTGATTCTTCAAGAACGTGCCATGCAACCCTTAAATTGCACCGGAAATATGGAAATGGTTGATTCGATTCAACATTTCGCCGTGTCCAGTTAACGTGCACCCATTGATTGCAAAGAAATCATTAATCAACACCAAACATGGTGTTCTTGATGACTTTGGAGAGGAAGAAGAAGCTTGGAGTGGAACAAAATGAGGGAGTGAAAATAATTTTGAACAGAATATTGTATGAACCATATTTATAACTTGTTAAATGCACAAACAAATTTGCAAGTAATATTAATATTCCAGGAATATAAAAATACTCAGTAAGATTTTTATGTATTTTTTCATTTATCAGCTTAGAAATTTATTTGTTAATAGTACTGATTCAAACTTCAAACAGTACTGGTTGAAGAATCTTTATGGAATCGAAAAAGAGGGATGTTATATCCCTTCATGAAAGGCAAAGGATCTGAAAAGAAGTTTTCAGCAGTGAGGAATATCTGAATATGTAAAAGAGGGGGCTTTTGGTAAAGTGGCAACTGCAAGGGTATTCTGGTCCGAACTGTAAGCATTGGTATGGGTTTGAGTAACAACTGCTTTTCTTTACTCGACGTGTTGTTCCCCACATGAGACAAACAAGTTGACAACAATATTGAAACTATTGTTAAATAACAATAAAAAAGGTTTATTTCTGAGTGTTTAATGATTGCTCTTCTTCTTCTTTTTTTGTTGGTTTGTTGAGGGTAGTTTCCTAGCTAAAACTAAGCATGATAAATTTTTCAGTTTGCTTCTGAAGAAGCTCACCCAACTCCTCATTTGCTTCATTTGTGGGGAAAGGAACTTCATTTCTGCTTCACAAGCTGCCTTTGCATTTTCCCAACAACACTAATGGCAAAGACAGGATATAAACTACGTATCCTTTGTTGTTCTTGTTTCTCCTTTTGATTAATATCTGTGCTTCAGAAAATGCTTTCTGGTTCCACCATTAAGGTTGTTGTTACCAGTGACTTAGTTTCTGTTGAAATGTGGGTGAGTTGTGTTCTTGGAACTTCCAAGTTGTTTTAAATGGTACATTGTAGGAAGAGGCAAGGGAAGGTGTATGCTTTATGTTTGTTAGCTCTAGCGGGGGGAGGTGATGCAAATGTTGGATGCTCATCAGCAATTTGGAAGTTATGGTAAAAAGTTCATGTTTTTAGGTTTGTTTCCCCCTGTTTTAGTGGCTGAGGAATTGTTAAAGTGGTTGATGAAGCAGACTTTCAAGTTGCAGTTTTTAATGTTTGTGTTGTTTTATTTTCTATGTGTTACTTTTGATTCTGATTTTGTAATTTATTGGGGTCTTTGATTGTAACCTTTTTTTTTTCAATTCTAGTTTGTTATTCAGTCTATTATGGAGTGTATATGTTTGGTTGTTTTGATAATGTGCTTTCCTTAGCCAGTCAACTGCAGAGGAATTTGTGGCTCATTCAGGGAATGTAAACTGTTTAAAAATTGGAAGGAAGGCGAGCCGCCTTTTCATTACAGGAGGGGATGATCACAATGTCAATCTATGGATGATTGGGAAAGCAACCTCTTTAATGGTCAGTTGATTGCTGCCTTTGTATTTTATCATTTTTATTGCAATATGAGTAAGGTAGGAATCAGGATTGTTAAGCATTAATGAAGATCTATTTCCTATGGGCACTTTGTTGAAACTTGCAAGTTATGTTATTGTAATGGTAGTGACTGAAGCATTATTGCTCTGACTGAGGACTTGCTTTCGGTTAATATAAATTGATAAGCTTATATTTGGACTGAAACTGGCATGGTAAAACAATAATGGAGTATGATAGTAAGCAAGATTTTTACTCAAATAATGCATCTATACAACTTTTTTACTGGAATAAGGATCCTTTAAATCTATTTACCAATATATATCACTTTTTTTCATGTCATCGTGTACATATTTTGTGGGATTCCAGGATTGTGGGCGTGTGGGATTGTACTAACTACATTGGTACAATCCAGTGAGATGGTATAGGCATAGTTGACACAACCAACAAACCTAGGTAGCGTAGTAGTAGAAACATACGCAGATGCCAAGATTCCCTTTTCACCAAAACAGCAATTTTCCTTAATGGCCAATTCAATGATCGTTGTACTAGTCTGATGCCAGTATTGTTTTTCGCAAAATGACTAGCTTGGAAGTTGCAAATGAGAATTTGAATCAAGCCAAGATGAATGAACATTGAACTGTTTTTTATGATCTCAAATGTGCAAGCAGTGAAAAGTGAAAAAAAGTTCTTGTGAATAAACTAAACTTTAAGCCTGAAAGTCTAATATCCTTGAAATAGGGAATGTTGGGTTTGATTTATGTTAGTTTTGGGCAATCCCACAGATTTCATGGCAGTTATCTAGGCCTGCACTGTTACTTTCTGGTTATTCCAACATCGTTATCTTCCTTTTTACGCAGTTCCAGAATAAAACAGAGCTTGGAACTCACTTAAATCTGATTCAAACCATACATAGATCATAGTATTCTATCATCTGTACTTTTTTTTTTCTGATTAGGTTCCCTTTGTGATATGGGTCTGAGTTTCTTATGATAGTAGCATAACCATGTAGAGCTTAAAACCTAACAGTGTTGTCTTATTGTAAATATATGCAGAGTTTGTGTGGTCACACTAGTAGAGTAGAATCTGTGACTTTTGACTCAGCAGAAGTTTTGGTTCTTTCTGGAGCATCATCAGGGGTTATAAAGCTTTGGGATTTGGAGGAAGCAAAGAGTAAGTTAATTAGTATATTCTGAATCCATGGACTGTATACTGTATAATGACTTTATTTATAGGGCATCAGACTTTTATGCTAGAGAAAAAGTGCAAACTTGCTGATCATAAACAGGCAATTATTTGATTAAAGAATTGAGTTACACTATCTACTTTGCATGAATGGGATTATATTGGCATCTAGTAGAACTATTATCAGTCCAAGTTAAGTTTTTTGAATTGATGGGTGAAATGTACGGTTTCTTGCATTTACCAATTTCTCAACACACCACTAATATGTATGCAACTGTTCTTGAAGTATAGTGCTTCGCACTATTTCGGGACACAGATCTAATTGCACTGCTGTTGAGTTTCATCCATTTGGAGAGTTTTTTGCATCCGGCTCCTCAGACACTAATATAAATATTTGGGATATCCGAAAAAAAGGGTGTATTCATACATATAAGGGACATAGCCAGGGCATCAGTACTATCAAATTCAGTCCAGATGGTCGTTGGGTTGTTTCTGGCGGATTTGATAATGTTGTGAAGGTAATAGCATGAAGTTTGCTATGGCAGACCTTATAATTGTATTACTCTTACTACTGTTCTATGAATAAGTTACGTATAACTTATTAATATACAGGTGTGGGATCTAACAGGTGGAAAGCTCTTGCATGACTTCAAGTACCATGAAGGACACATTAGGTCCCTAGATTTCCATCCTCTTGAGTTTCTTCTGGCTACAGGTGTGTTGGTGTGCCTTATAGTAGCTTGGACCGGTAGATAATCATGGATGTGCAAAAAAATTATGATGTTTCTTGTTTTATGATTATATTCAAACTTAATGAAAATTTATGCTACTATTCTCTATATAATATGCTATTTATGTGGAGGGACCAAGGACATATTTTAGCATTTTCAAAAACTCAATTACGGATTATCCATGGATTATGCAGAATGCATTTTGGTCTAGCCCCCATACCATTTTTTGCATGGTATCAAAATCTAGTTTTTCTAACAACTCAAAATGCATGCTTGGGCCAAGAGTGCATTTTAAAAATACTTTGGAACTTCATTTTCAGCGTAATTAGTATGCATGTAATGAAGTTTGTATATTTATAGAAAACAGAAAGCACTGTTTCCATTCTAGAAATTTTACATCCAAAGGTAATTTACTATTCAAACAATACTCATTCTTACGAGATTATTTTAGGTTGAACATTCCCAAACATAAACCATATCCAAGCATGCAATGATGCACAGATTCATCATAACCACAATCACTATTGACAAGGATCTGTCTTTGCTGCCACAGCTCTTACTTTACTATCTACATCATTGCTGAACTGTTATTATTTTATTATCATTTATCAATTATCCGTATCACTGCTCCTGAACTTATGTTAGGTTGCAAAAACATTAATCCACCCCTATAGAATGTAATTGAGTTTGACATTTATACGTAAATTTATGTTCTCTTGTCTTGGTTCGTTGAACTCTGTGACTTGATCTTGAAGGATCATAATTTGATTTACAGGTTCGGCAGACAGAACAGTGAAATTTTGGGATTTAGAAACCTTTGAACTGATTGGATCCAGTAGACATGAGGTATCTAATCTTGCTAAAGTATTTTTCTTCTGTTTCAAAGGAATCAGTTATACCAATTTATAATCATAATTTCTGCTTCCAAACATGCCTCATATCAATTGAGTTTTTTTTGTAAATCAGTTTTATACCACTATCATCATTCATGGGGAAACTCTTAGATAACCTGTTTCAATGGTTAACGTGCTTGGCACATTTTTTACCAGTTTGCCATAACATTGTTGTGGGTGGTTTCTAAATACCACCGAATGATTACTTTAGTTGTAACCTGGAATAATCCCCAATTTTTTTATACTCTTTGAACTTCGAAGTTAATTTGTTTCTGTAACTTGAAATTTGTAGTGTATTGTGTTTTGTGTTTTAAGTCATATTCTGTGATGTAGTCTGTTGGCTTTTTCTTTCTTCTAATGTAAACCTGTATAGTTATTTCCAAGATATGCTTGCACATGCACAGACTCACAAAAATTTATACAAAGTACTAAACTCTAGTAAATATAAATTACCTTGTATTAGGTTTCAGAGGTACGCTCAATAACTTTTCATCCGGATGGACAGACCCTTTTTGCTGGACTTGAGGATAGTTTTAAGGTACATATTGTATGTTCCGATAATTAGATTATAATGATAAACAACTTGAAGGGGGTTAAAGATGTCATATCCAATTCTAATTTACTGTAGGTGTATTCATGGGAACCTGTGATATGCCATGATGCTGTGAACATGGGATGGACAACACTTGGTGACATATGTATTCATGATGGGAAGCTTTTGGGTTGCTCATTCTACAGTAATTCTGTTGGAGTATGGATATCAGATATTTCGGTAGGACTCTGTGTTAATTATATTTAGCTAAAATACTATGATTGTAGAATTCCTACTATGTGGCTGGCTGGCTGCTGTTATGAATTTTATGATGCTAATTGCTAGTTTTAAATGCGAAGCCACCATTTCCTGATGTGTCTATCTCAATGATGAATGTCATGGCATCCTTGTTAGTCTGCAAACAACGCAATAAACTAATCTTGAGATGCGTTTCCTATAATTTATTCTCTGTTGGCTATCATTCTGATTGTTACTTTTAATGCATCAGCTTATCAAGCCATATGGTGGTGGCTTGGAAACTGAGAAACAAGAAAGCACAGAGCAGAAGCTTAGTTTCCAGGGAAGCCAAATGGAGAAAGTAGAATATGGTGTGGGAACTTTTGGGTTGTGCAGTGTGTCTCCTGACAACGAGTCAAAAGAGATAAAGAACATATATATAGATTGTAAGCCACGGACCTTGTTCCTCGATATTACACATGGCTTTGTCAAAATTATGAATGAATGAAGCTTTCAAAATAAAGTTTGCGCCATAAAGTATATATAAGCTCACTTTAGAGGAGCTTTTTAGTAAAGGTTATAAGCTTTTCCCATGTTAATTTTTTTTTTGTAATTCTGAATACTCCCCCACTAATGCATTTTCAACTTTTTTTTCATATAAAGCTTCTGAAGGGAATGCTGATACTATACTAAGATCCAGGTCTTATAATTCTCCAAAAATGGATCTTCCTGAGGAATCTAAAAAAATGCTAAACTGGATTTCTGCGGCAGGAGTTCGAGCAAAATCAAATGAGCAAACTCTTAGAAAGTTTTACATTGTGTCAGACGCTGTACCTCTGGACATTCTGAATGGTAAGGACTCAACAACCTTTTTTAAGACGTGATGTTGCTTAAGCCAGTTCGTGTGCAGGGAGCATCCACTGATATATTTGATGTTTTGATGGACTTTCATCAGATATTGATTCTAGAAAATTTGTTGATACTATAAGCAACTCTGTCGGTGCAAAAGGTCCTAACTTTGAAATGAAGCTTGGATCCCAGAATGAAGTCAGGGAATCTATTGAGGATAAACATCCTATTAAGAGTGTCACAGGGAAGTTTGAAAAAACTTTAACACTGGATAGATTTTCTGAAAAAGAGAAATGTAAGTTGTTTCTGTCAAATCAAAATGTGTAGTTCACTGTAGATAGAAGTGTGACATCTCAAGTTATCAACTGTTAATAAAATCCAGTGATAGATTTAACATGTCCACCATTTGTTATATATGTGCATGCAGCAGCAACAATTTATATTCTCATCAATTACTTAGGTTCCTCTCTCTTCCCTCTAATGCAAGAGCTCCGCTTAGTGGAGCCAACTCCTAAATTTCTTTAAAAAATCTTATTCTTGCAATTTCCTTTTTCTATTTCAACAAAAATGAGTTAACTTCCCCACCATTATCTTGGATGTATCATGGGCTAAATTAGTGTATGCATATTATCTAGAACATGCTTCTTATTTTTTAGGAAAAGTTAGGCTTGTTATTTCTGACTTCAATCCCCTGAAAAATATTGGGTAAACTGTTAGACAACACTCTCAAGTCTTGACAGATAAGTCTTTTATGTGTGTTAATAAAGTGATTCTAACATTTAGATTGTCCATACTTTTTTTAAAAACTTGGCATGCCATGTGTATTATAAGGTCACTATTAATATGGGAAAATACCATAATATGGTCATCAATGATTAATATTTTATTATATTTCAGGTAATCAATCCTCTTCTTACAGCAAAGCCATTAGTCCAGTTAAATCTGTCAATGAAGGTTTGCCATAACCCATCAATGTAGTTTTATGCACTAAGAAAACCCCTGGAAACTGAAATATATTAAAATTCTCGTTTGGCAGTTGCTGTTTTACAAGGAAGGACACGTTCTTTGGTTGAGAGGTTTGAAAGAAAGGAAATAACTCCAACCAAGGAGGATCAAGATAATGCAACTCCCACGACAACACTTGAAAATAGAGAAAATATTCTCAAAGAAGATGAAACTAATGCATCCCCCATCACCACCACCTCAACATCTGAAGAGGGGGAAATAATTCCTTTCAGCAAAGATAAAAACAATATGCCCACTGTTCCCAACACAACCAGTGAAATTGACAAGCCTACTAACTTCTTGGTAAAATTCTAGCTTGAAAAAAGACAAGATTTATGGAACTCTAGACACAAGCATCCTCTCTGCTTATTTTTTTAGCCAAAACCTTATGTGTGGTGGTCTACTTCATGACTTATAAGAAAGAAGCTAATCCAATTGTAAAAGGATGCTAGACTTGAAATACATGTATCTGTTGCTTATTTTTCTACCTCAGGCATGTTCGGTGGAAAGGTGCTCAGTGGAAAAGAAAGGAAGTTGTTCATAGGTTTGGACATCCACCTGGCCCAAACATGCAAACCATCTATTTTCATTTCTGTTCAAATCTTCTCTTGTAAGAATGGCATTGAAAGTTTAGAAATCTTTAATTTAGCATGATTTGATTTGACTAAAGAAAGGCTCTGAAAGTATACATGGCATCACAATTTTAGTAATTAGGCTTCTGATATTTTCTCTGGAACATAACCTCTTCTTGACCACCTCTTTGTCCTTGGCAGTGTGGACCATTGATCAATATTTTTTATTCTATTCGTGTTGGGGGGTTAACTATGAAACCTATATATTGAAAGAATGGGGTCATGCTTTTTTATCACATTTTACAAATTGTTGCATTGGTTTTCAACTATATCCTGTTATATAATGTCAGAAAGCAGAGTTTGGAAGGGATTCAAATTCTGTAAAAGATGGAGAAATAATTGAAGGTCTGATGCAAACTCATGATGTCACAATAAGTAATCTGCGATCACGGTTGACAAGATTACAGGTGAGTTTAGATAGTCAGATATAAATATCATTTTACCTTTTTAAGAAAGTAAACTCTTAATTAGGTGAAGTTTACACCTACTTGTATATTAATTTGGTCTTATCTCTAGTCGATTAGATTCTTAAAGATATGTACTAATATCAGTTATTGAAAATACTTTACCCATGCTTTAAAGAAACCGAATTTAGAAAGAAATGATACTGAAGGTGCCATCAGTGAAACCATGTCCTTCACCAAGTCCTTAATGTGCGCTTGCAGGTAGTGCGACATTTTTGGGAGCGTAACGATGTTAAAGGTGCCATCAGTGCTTTGAGAAAGCTGCCTGATCAATCTGTGAGTATTTTTTTAAGTGCCCATGTGCCACTATTCACGCTTTGTCTATTCTGTATTAAATGCTTTAACTAGTTATTTATGGCTATGTTATTAAATATATAGTATTGAATATGACTTCCTCCAATGTAGGTTCAAGCTGATGTTATCAGTGTCCTTGTTGAGAAGATGGAGATTCTGACCTTAGATTTATTTTCTTGCTTACTTCCTGTGCTCACTGGTTTGCTGGATAGCAAAATAGAAAGGTAATTCCTTTATTAAGATGGTGTTAGGAAAATTCATGCTGGAAGTCAAACTAGGTGAGGCTCGTATTTGGCTTCATCAAGCGTATGGTTTCTAGTTTGTAGGCTGTGACTTCACGAAAGCAGTTTGAATTCTACTGCATGTTCCTACTGATCTTGCATATCATGAGAGGATTTTGGTCTTTTAATTGAACCCAATGACATGTGATTCATATAGCTGACCTCATAGTGAGATTTGTTGTTCCTAATGATGGTGGGCCTTTGCAGAAAAAATGACCCTAGATGTTTTGGTAAACATCAGCTGTGGGTTTGGAAAAGAAATTCTTTATAGAGGATCTGAAATGTTTATGACAAAACATGTTCTTTAGTAAAGAATTTTATTAGTAATTGGATTACTCAAAATAAGAAAATTTTAAATTTAAAAATTTGAAATTCTTCATATTTTTAACTTTGTTTTCTTGTACTTTCTGGTTAACTTGATTTTGATCAAGGTGTCATTAATATTGTTGAGAGAATTACCTTTTAGTTGAATTCGACTAGAGTTACTTTTTATTTACATTGTTTGAGTTTTTTATTTTCTTTTTATAAACCATTGTTATTTTTTGCTTGTAAGGGTTTTCTATACCATTGTTGGTGTGATAATTCTTTGATGAATGTGAACTAGATTTCTTCAATTGCATCTCATTATTCTTTTGTTAATGATGTTTTTAGTGATTTTTTTTTCATCATTTACACCAATATTATTCGTTGTTAATAGATTGGTTGAGATTTTTTTAAGTGTTGATTAGGAAAAGAACTTTCACCTAACATTCATTCAGATTGTTTTTGGTCAATGTCAACTAGAACAAACTTTTAGTCGTCATCAACCAAAAAGTCTAAAAAAAAATCTAACAAACAATGTCAGAAAAATAATTGTGATCAATGTTAGCCTATATTATTATCAACGAAAACAATCTTTGTTGATGACAATTGAGTAAAAGTTTTGTCAATGTCCGTTAAAAAAATCTTAATAGACTTTGACCAAAAAATAACATCAACCATGATTGATTGAAAAAATATATACTTTTTGAATTATTAACAATTGATTTGTATTGAAATCATTTTCTGTATGTGATGTAATTGAAATACTTTATCCAAAATCAAAAAGTTAAAATTCAATAAATTCAAAGTCAATGTATTTGTATATCTTAAAAATTGTAAAATTTCATATACCTAACTCTATTCTCCCAGTACAGACATGTGAAGGTGTCGTTAGATATGGTGCTGAAGCTTGTTGTTGTTTTTGGTCCAACAATACGTTCAACCATTTCTGCTCCTCCCTCTGTTGGGGTTGATCTTCATGCGGAACAAAGGTGCCCTTCATCTTCAACTAATGTGGCTTATATTATCACATGAAGTTTCTATGAGTGATCCTAATTTAAAAAAAATATATATATTGTTGAGACCAGGCGAGAATGCTCCAATCAGTGTTTTATGCAACTGCAAAAGATCCGAATGATTCTTCCAATATTAATAAGGTAATCATGTAAACTTTAGTGTTGCTCAAACATACATATATTAAAGTCATTATTGTAAACATACATCTATTGTAAAACTGATGGTTTTACAATAGAGAACAAAAAGGTCCTGCAAGTTTCTAGTTTCTGTATTTTAAACTTGTCGTTTTATAGCAAAATTTTAGCACATTGCATTTCTGTTTTCCTTTAGAGTTTGTTAAACAACTTAATGTTGCTGATTCTTAATTTGTCTCGTTACAGATTATAAGTAATCTAAGTATGAGTTTGAGTTCCATCAAAAATGAAAAAGTTGAGTATCATATAAAAAGAACTCATAAACTCATAAGGTTTTGGATTGAACTGGTTACCAAAATCAGTATCATTGACATTTATTTACATCTAGGGTCACGATTTCACTTTTTCCCTGATGTTTTTTTTGTTGCAGGAGCGGTGGCGTATTGGCCAAGTCTGCTCAAGAGCTAAATTTAGTTCTTCAACAACCCTAACTATAGGTGCTGTTATGTGAACTTCAGCCAACAGTATATGCATGATTAATTTGGCTTAACATAATCATTAGCTGGACTCTGTACAAAACATGAAAGTGGCGGTTGTCATCAGATATAACAAATGGGATGTGAGATATCTGAATACATAGTATTTTGGTCTTCAACCCTGCTCTAGTCTTTTGTCCTAACATACTCACCTGTATGTTTTGTTTCTCAACTGGGTTTTGGTGCTCCTTGGCATGGCCTAGTGCAAAATGAGTATATGTATCAGTCTGCTGTATTTAGTAATTGTGCAGGATTCCTTACATTTGCAATATTTAGTGAAATGAAATGTATCATTTTTATGGATCAAAGTACTCAAGCTTCTTCTGTCAGAAAAAATTGGAGTCATCAGAAATTCATATATGATGCTAACTAGATTTACATCTTAAAATGCTCAATTTACTGAATACTAGGCAGATGAACATTGTGAAACCAATTACCAAAGCCAGTCTTGAATTCTATTTTAAGCTCCATGATACTTCTAGACTTTATCATCATAATACTTTAAAATGGACCGTTTAGAAAAATAATGGATTGAAGGTAATATCTAATGATTTCATTTGAAGTCTAAGAGTTTGGTGAAAAGGTTTCTTTTGTATCTTTGTTGGTAAGAGTTTTGTGAGTTGGTAAACATCATTGTTTTCCTCTTACATTACAGCTACCTTAATAAGACCATCAAGCCATCATTTTGGACCATTAGATTATGTGGATGTGACTAAAGTTGTGATTTTTTTTTTTTTCAATGTGTCAGTTCTATTTTAATAGTTTACTACATAGTATTTGTATGGTTGAAGTTAACTTAATTTTCTTAGGAAAACTTAACAATCCTTGTATGGAAAATTCTAAATTGTTGATTTCATTACAAGTAATTTCATTATATAGTGGATTTTTCACACCCAAGCTCAAGTTTACTGGTGGGTTCAAATTATCATTAATTATCATGAAGTGGGAGATGTATAAGGGAGAGAATAACTACCATTTTTTGCTAATTGGTGTACATATTGAATAATTCACCTCTCTACTTTCACTTGGGGTGTTTAGAGTTCAATTAGACCATTATTAAGCTTGACATAATAATTATATGTAACTTAGTGAGGTACTTATTGAAATTAATTTGTATTGTCCTATCATGATATGTTATAAGAATAAAAGTGTTTATAAATTATCATTCATCTCAATTTCTTGTGTACCGTATCATTATCATAATTGTTATTTCTGAAAGTGAAACAAATGTGTCATTAATAGGTTTTGCATGATTTTTATACCATGTTTGATGTGTATGGTAATGGGCAACAATGATAAACTTTTACCATACGCTCTTGTGAAAAGGGAATACATAAATTTGATGCACCTAAAAATTTATTTGTTATAGAATTTGAAAAGGAAATTATACTGCTTGTTGAGAGGTAGATCTTTTGGAACACCAGTATATAATTTTCAGTAAAAAAAAAAAATATATGATTAATGTTTTTATGTATCTCAATTTATAATGTTTCGATACGAAACCACAACGGAAGAAAAGAAAAGGAAAGATGACATTCTAAAACATAATTTGGACATATAAATCATGAAATAAAAAATAGTAAAACATGATATATGATATATGAGAATAAAAAATTTTAGACAAATCTTGAAATTTAGTAATGCAGAATAACAAAAATTGGAATTGGATAAAAAAAGTTAGACGCTACAACAATTTTGATGTTTGATAAGCTCTTAAAATTATCGCAAGAATTTTAATAAATTATTGATAAGATAGAATGATTCAACACAAAATTTTAATAGAGGATATCTCTTGTTTCAAAAAATTAACATCTAAAATCTATCTTTTCATTTATACTTAAATAATTTACACAAATTAATTCTCAAGGCATATAAAAGACAAATAAATTATTAATATTAAAAAATAGATAAAATGGTTTTGTAGTTTATTGAAATCAGAATAAGCTCAACGTCTTGGCTTGGAATTGGTAGTACTATGGATGTCATAAGGTGATTGAGTTTCATAAGAAAAATAATAATACTAATAATATTCACAAAAATAAAGTAGATTTGTATTTTATAAAGACTTTAGAAAAAAAAGTAATACTTTTGACATCTTGGTTTGGTGGAACAAGAATTAGCAAATACCCTATTTTTAAGCAAATTGTTGAAAATTTGTTGGTTATGTGTCTATTTATCAAAAGTTTATTTTTTACTCGCAAAGACGGTAGAAACATTTGCTTGTATGCAAAAATTAGTGTCAATCCTCTCCACAATCATTAGACATTGAAAAATAAAATAAAATGAGTATTCTTTTAACCCATTTTAAACTTGTATGTTGTTATTGTTTTTATATAGTTTTTCATCCACATTTACTAGTATATTTTATATATTTTTATAACTTAATTCAATCTCATTACTTAGCAAATATAACTCTCATTAATTAGCAGTTATACTTAGAATAATGGTATAATTAATCACTTATTTTTTAATTATGTTTCTTTTTTTTCTAAAATGTAAGGAATATTCGTTTAAACTATTAATTGATGATGCTTTAATTTTTGCACTATGTATTTGTTGGTTATTATGTTATAATTTTAGTTTCTTATGATTTATAATATAAATTGGTATTTGATACAAAATTTTATTTAATATGGAACATGTATTGTTATTTGATTGAAAAACTGGTACATTCACAACTAATTTTTATCTCTTACGATTTAGGACATGTACTGCTATTATTTAGTATAATTATATATATTTCTTTTATGAAAGATATTTTATTTGACAAATTTTTATTATAAAATATTGAACAATTTTACAGCAAAAAATTGTAAAAATGGATCCATATTAAATTGTAAAACATTAGAGTGCTTTAATTAAACTTTTAATACAAATTTAACCATATTTGTTTTCATATTTACTTAACACAATAATTTATCTTACCTAAAAAAACTCATGATAAAATAAGAAAGAAATAGAAACAATTATTTATTGCTTCTCTTTCATCGTAAGTTTTATTCGAACAGTAAAGCCAAAGAAACAAATAAGCTTTATGTTTTATTTCAATCTAAAGACTAAACACCGATACTAACCGTCTCTAGCACATGATGTCTCTGTTTCTTCTCTCTTTTTTTTTCTCTTTTTTTTTTTTCACAAACCATTTTCTCTTCGTTTTATATCTATGTATTTAAATCTCTATTTTCTCTTCCTTTTATATCTATGTATTTAAATATCATATCTTTTAAGATCTGATCACAATTAGAGAATTAGAAATTATTTTTAACTTATCAGATTTTCAAATACAAAAGTTACTATTTATCTATCTTGTTATTTTATTTTTATTATGATTTTGCCATCAACTTTAGTTGATTTAGTTGAAAAAAATGATCTTCGTAACTTGTTAAAATTATACTAATTTTTTTTATATTTTGATAATTTGTTCTAAGCCTCTAGACTTTTAAGTAATTTTATTATTTTGATTTAGAAGTTAATTTGAAGGAAGAGATATCAGAGAAGAAAAACCATTTATATTTTTATAGAACTTTAGAATAAAAGATCTATATGTGAAGTTTTATGTAGGATTGTGTGTTATTTAACATGTTTTTAGAGTTTGAGATGAAATTTATATAGTTTTAATGAATGAAATTTATTGTGTGTTATCATTTTTGTGTTAGATTAATTTATTTGAAGCAAATAAGTTCAAGTTGTGATTATTTGTGGTGAAATATTCAATGTTAGTTTACATATATAATAATGTTCAAGGTTGAAATAAAATGGGTGAAGGATAATGTTTGAGAAAATTATGGATTATATGATTTTTTTTTAATAGTTTGAAGTTGTATTTGAAAAAGTGGCTTTGAATAAAAACATTTGAAAACTAACTAATTTGTCTTTGCTATATAAGTTTGGTTTTCTTATATTTTCGCTAAAGTGAATGATTTTTTTTATTCAAGCAAAAATAGTATTGTAACTCAATCTTTGATTTAGCTATATTTTCACTTAAGCTAAAAATGTATTTCTCTTTTCGTTCTAGTTTCTTTAGTGTATTAAATATGAGTTTCGTAAATGAAAAGTGAATATTAGTTTGTATATTTAATTAACTTGTGAAATTTTTAAATGATATATATATGTTGTATGAGAATGGTTGGTGAGAATGATAAGACTTATATGGATTTGAGGTCACTAATCTCATATGATATGCGAACCATTATTTAATTTGTATATTAAGTATTGACACTTATATATTGTAACAAATGTCTCATTACTCTTAGTCTCATATACTATGATATCAGGTGATGAAAAGCTGAAGAGGAAGTTTTTGTCACCGTGCCAGGTGTAGATACATGACTTGAATTATATGAAATTTACCTTGATCCATTATTCTTAGGTTCGCTTGTAAATATAAGTCTTTGATTGAATTAGATGTTAGATTCTAATAAGACATACTTAATAAGAGTCTTCCATAAGACGTCGACTTGTTGAATATCCTTGATCTAAATATCTATATCTATTCTATATGATTGTTGTATGTTAGTATTTGAATAAAATTAAATTATTACAGTTCGCTAATTTAAATGTCCTATATTATATAGTTTCTTTTATGTTGAAATTGTATTTTAATAGTTTATCCTTAGATGTGTTATTTGTCTTGTAAATTATGATAATTTTACTATATATACAAATATAAGTATATATTACATGCATTAATATTAATTCAATTGAATTAGTAATTTTAAGTCCAAATTATAGATATTTAATTAGTTTTTATATTTATTTTATTAAATTATAGTCAGATTCATATGTAAAAAATGAGTTTGATTATATTTCTAGTCAAAGTATTTTATAAATATGTCATTTTAATTTCTTAGTTTTTAATCTTCTGTAATTTTTTTTTTAATATTGATGGTTATGGTTAATGTTGACTAATAAACGTTGTGTTAGCAAAAGCTCATCTTTTAATTAGTATTTTTTTTATTGATTTATTGAATTTATACATAATATTATACTATCCTAATTAATGTTATATAGTGAAAGACAGAAAAGAACGAAATTTTGGTGTTATAATTTTTATTTTTATTTATGTATAATATATTTTAAAGTTATGCATTTCATTTTACTTTATGATATGTTTTATGAGTGTAACACGGCACGACGTTGTTTTACATATATTAATTAAAAATATTATAAAATTGCAAAGACATATCATAAATTATATATATATAATTAAAACTAAAAATTTTAAAACATTGTCAAAATTTATAAGGTAATAAAACTATTATTCCAAGTGAAATTTGACAACTTTTTCATTCATATATCTATATTATCTACTTTCATATTATATAAAAAATTTATACTATTTAAAATTATCATAATTAGTATACAATTAAATATTAATAGGTGAGTTACATATGATTTTTTTTACTTCAACGATCACCTTTAGTATTAATCTTAACACTTTAGTGATAACTACTGATTATAAATAATTTAACAAGTTCTATAATTTTTTTTCACTATCATTAGACACTTAAGTGTTCAGGACACGCGTTATACATAATCACGCATTAAAAATACGTGTATATCATTATCTTTTACACTTAAATGTTTAGATTAAGGCTTAAGCTACAAGCCATATCACTTGAGTGTCTTGTACATCACGCAAGCAATATGCTTTAGAGATAAAACAAAACACATGTAAATCATTATTTTTCACACTTAAATATTTAGATTAAAGCTTAACCTACAAGTCATATCACTTGAGTGTCTTGTACAACACGTAAGCAATATGCTTTAGAGAGAAGAGAATTATCTCGATCTCTCTAGCTAAAGTTAAAAGTTAACGCTTAAGTCATACATAATATTAAGTGACCAATTGAGTAATGCAAAATACAATAATTACATAACACTTGAAGAGTAACTCATTACTTAAGAAATTATTAATATAAAATCCATTACAACTCCATTATTTCATTATAAAATTTACATATTTTCTGGTTCTATATAATTTAGCCATAAAGAAGCCATCATATACATATAAGTTATATTATTAGCTACTTTTACTTTAATTGAAATGTGTTTTTAAGCAATATTCACTTCATAATCCTTTCAATTTTTTATAAATTCCACCTTATATAGATAACATCTCCTCTTAATTCATCTACTTAATAATAGAATAAAAATAAAATTGAAACTCAAATAAATTTAATTATATTCATCAAAACTAAACTTTAAACTATCAAATCCAAAATTACTTCTCCATCTCCAATTAAAAAAATTATAAGAAACTCTTCTTGTTATGAAGAGAATTAGAGATTTTTTTTTTTTTGAAAATTAAAAATTTTAGGATGAATTAAAAATGTAAGTCTAATTTATATTTGTAGGTCTCATCTCCTATTTGTTTAAAATATATTATTGAAATATTAGTAGGAATTTACAACAAGTTTTCATATGAAATAAAAAAAAAAAACCAGTTTTCTTTTTATCTTTACTTAATTATTCAAAATTATTGCCATATTAATAATATATTGTGTGTATTATACGGATACTTCTGGCAATTTCAGTATATTTTAGTCTGAACTATTTATTAACCAATTTGAATTATTTATATGATTATTAGTGGGATACCCATACATACTGATGAATGACATTACTTATTACATCATACAAAAGCTGACTTATAAAACATCGAAGTTTTTGCCTTAATTTTTTATTAGTTTCAATTTTCAATTTTATGCTAATTAATTGTATTTTTATTTTTGACAAGTTGTTAACAGATACTATCTATATCCTCCAGCTGTTTTCTTTTTCTTTTTTTTTCATTCAAATCTCTGGACAGCATGGTAATTTGAAAATTAGCAAAGGAATTACTGAGCGGGCATTATTTATCAGTTGCAATTCAATATTAAATTTTATGTAAATTGAATGAATATGTCATTACATTGACTCTAATAATATTTATGAACTATTATGGCAAAGAAATTATACATGTTCAACTAATAGGAAATTATGGTAGGTATTACCTATTATAACAACTAATAAACTTAAATGAAAATATAATTTTCATTAAATAACATTAAAAACAAACATTTATTTTAAAAATTAAATTGCTTAAATCACAATGTTTAAATATATATTGGAGACTAATTCTTCATTAGGTGATGTTAAACTGAATGAAATTGTCAAACAACTTTCAATTTTTTAAACTATTATCTGAAAGAGAAGTTGTTTTAAAAATTAATCTTAAAAAGTTGAAAATAATTAGTATTTTTTACTAATTACACACACATATAAAAGCCATTACTTTCTTAAAAATAATTCGACTCAGGTGTTATTTAATTATTTGCATAAAAATTGATAATAAACTTATGAACATAAAATTGGATAAACATGATTTACTTGTGTCCTCCAACACGTGGCATGAGAAAAGTACCAATCCACGTTACCCCACGATCCTATTTTGAGAATATAAATGTGCAAAAGTAATTGGGATTAGGATAGGGTTTAGTTTCTAATAAAACATGATTTGAGTGTTTAGAAGAGATGTTAGCAAAAGTTGGTCTAATTATTAAACAAACCACTTCATGTATCATAAAATAAATACATGATTTGACTTTTGTTAGTGATATGAAAATGTTGTTATTAATATTTTATGAGTTTGGATGTTTGTTTAGTTCTTTCATGAGCTCTTGATTCTGTCATATCTACATTATTTTGTAAAAATGTATTTAGTATCTAATTATATCTCAAGTAAATTGACTTCAACAGAATATCCATATGAGAAAAAAGGTTGATGTATAGATAAAAATTAATTAATTATATTTGAATTCTTCTTATATTATGAGAAAATATTAAATAAAATGTAAATATATATTTGTTTCCACTTCTTACAAATTATCATTTATATTGTTACTTCAACATTATTTAAATTCAAATTATAATTTATATTTAAATATACGAAATATATTTATTACAAAACAATATTAAAAAAAAGCATAATAACAAATAGAAAAACAATAAAACTGAAGTTATGAATTAGAAAATCATAATTACATTATAGACCACGCATTTGTCATTATTCAACCACAGAATTCAAATTTCAGACATCCAAATTTCCCAGTGGGCAAAAGCGCGCAATCCCGAAGGAGAAACGGAAAAAAAATAAAGAAGTGGAAGAAAAACCAAAAAGCCGCAGAAAAGGGTAAAACGGTGATTTCACAAAACTCCTCAGATATATAAGACAGAAGAATACATTGTTGAGAAATTGAAAATACAAGGCTACGCGACATTCCTCATTGTCGTCCATTGTTGTTGTATGATGTGTCTCTTCATTTTATTTTATTTTTATTTTTCTTTTTACCCCATGTTTCTTCCTTCTCTCAATCCATCATCTTCTAACATTTAATTAATTTTTATTGTTTTTCCAAAACAAACCAACCACCCAAAACCGCCACCCTCCGCCGCGAACCCAACCTCTTATCCCTTATTTCCTCCGTACCACATCGCTAAAACCTGTTTTCCGGTGCCGGAAACTTGTTTTCTGGTCCCTCGAGGCATTCTTGTTCCGTTTCCGTTGTGTCTGTCATTTATTCTCCGTTGCCGTGGGGTTAGTCGGAGCAGTAGCGTTTTTTATTGCGACTTTGCTAACGTGAGCCGCGAGCGTAGGATTAGGAACTTAGGAAACAAAAACGCAGTCGTGTTTGCTTCAATCTCAAACGTACACGTGTACGGCCATGGGAGCAGAGTTGGTGGTGACGTGGAACACCTGGGAGCTGCTTCTCCTCGGTGGAGCTATTCTCCGGCACGGGACCCGAGATTGGACCGTCGTTGCCGCGGAGCTCAAGACCCGAACCGTTTCGCCATTCATTTTCACTCCCGAGGTATGTATAAAGTATTATATTATATTTATTTATTCATTTTATTCTCTTTCCTTCTTTATTAAGAATAAAAAAGACTAGTGAATTGATTTCATTTCGGTTTCAAACCGTTACGGGTCATTATTGACCGACGTACTGACCTAATCTCATTGCCTTGCATAGTACATGTGATACATTATTATTATTATTATTATTTTTATTAATATAATATTAAATGAAACGAACTGATTTTATTACATTTATTTATATGTTTTATAGTCAATGTGGGATTTATTTATATGTTTTATAGTCTATGTGGGGTTTAGACTAAAGTTTTTTATGCTGTTTTTGTTGTATTGTATTTTTATTGTATCCCAAACATCGATTGTGACGCCTACAACCTGTGTTTGGTTATTGGATTTTGCTAACGTGCTTTGCGGGGAATGGGTGGTATTTTACGTGCAATATGTTTTGTTCACTTTATAGATTTTGTTACGCTGCTTATATCGTCACCTACATATTGCTCAATTTGTTTGCTGATAGTAACTCACATCTCATGATGGCCAATACTCTCTTTCGTAACCATGTCATCACAATTTAGCAACACGTGTGCTTAAAATTTGTGCAAGGCATAAAAACGTGTGATTGTAGCTTTTCATTTCTTTTCAACTTTGAATCGAAAGAAAGGCCTCAATTGAATTCGTGGTCCTATCTACTTTTACGCGTCCTAATAATTTCCGTGTCACTAAGTTTCGACAATTATAATAATGGTTTAGTACTCGGATTTTGTGCGTAAACTTTGCTCCGGTTTGCGTCTATATAACCTATAAAATTCAGTGTAAAAACTATACCCAAATCCAATTAAATGGATTGAATGTGAAATCCATGTACATTTTTAATTGAACAAAACTTGTTTGATTTTTGTCAAACAATTAAAACCATTTTTTTTTATCAAATTTGGTTTGGTTTTCAATTAGATTTAGACCGTTAACCCAAACCATAGCGCAATTTGAAAAAATCGAGGAGAAGATGTCTTGGATAAGGCCAAACCAGAGATGTATTGGTTGAGGCTGAAGTGGAGATACTCTAGTTGAGACTAAAGTAATGATTCTTTGAGAGAAGTTGGGTTTAAGATACTCTGAACAAGATTGAGTTGAAGATGACTAGATGAAGCTAGCTGAAAGGTTATCCTGTCGAGTCTATCAGAAAGATGCCTGGATCAAAGCCAGTTGATGGATGACTTGAAAGATGCCCCGAATTAGGCCAATTGGAAATGTCCTAACTAAGGTCGAGTCAAAGATTCTCCAACTGGGATTGGCCAAATGTTATTTTGTCGAGACCAAACTAAAGATGCCTAAACAATCCATTAACATGAGCTTAAAGTGATTTGGATTGTGTGGTTGTAGATTTGTTTCAATTATTTGGACTTTTTGCACATCCCTAAAGTTAGCATTATGTTTGGTTTGTGGAACTTAACCTCAAAAGTTGGTGCACAAGAAGTCTGGTACTATGCCTTATGATGGTTAATATTTGTATCGAGAGTCTTGTTTTAATTAGAATCCTAAGCAATGTGAATTTAGTATATTTACCTTGTTGGGCTGAATGTTGAGATGGCTTAGTAAATCTTATATGCTTCAAGCTAATATTTGGTTACTTGATGAAATATTTTTTTACATTGGATATATATTTTTTTTACTAGTCTAGGCCTTGGAATAGGTATGCCCTTTCAGCAACTGATGCATATCAAGCATGTTTACAGGTCAAAGATGAGGCTCGTGATATTGCTCGTCTTCATGATTTTACTGTTAAGTGTGAAAGAAAAACATTTGATAAACCTTCATTTGATAGAGTTATTTCCTTTTGCAGGTTTGTAAAGCCAAATATGAAGAGTTGCGAAAACAGTATTCTGGGTGCATGTAAGTAATAATTGTTTCTAGAGTTAGATTTTATGAAATCCATCCTGAAGATGGCATTGAAATTGTGTTATATCTCATTGTATTATGGTTACATGACATTCTCAGGGCTTGGTTTGACGAGCTTAAGAAGAAAAGAGTGGCAGAGCTTAAGAGAGATTTGGAGCTATCTGAAGAATTAATTGGGTCAGTTACATGGCCATATTTCTGTCTGAGATTTTGTAAGACAGCAAAGTAATATTATGAGACACAACAAATCTGAATTTCTTCAAGCTTTTTGTTAACTGAAATGTGCAAACAATCTCACAGTTTAGCTTGCACATACCACACCCTACTGCCCCTGGCGTAGTGCAGTGTGAAATTCTGACCACAAGAGCTAGTGTAGAAATCACTTTTCACTGTTGTGATTACCAGTTTTTTGGGTATAATTTTACTCAATATCTTTGTTTCAGGTCCCTTGAGTCGAAGCTTGAATCCCTTAAGACTGGAATGGACGAGAAAAGAGTTGATTGCCATGTTGATAATGGCTCAGTTGAACCTGAATTACATCTTCCGTTGGAGAAATTGGATAGAGTTGTTCCTTCCGCGAAAGAGATGTCAAAGGATGGACTATCTGCTGGGAGTTTCACACATGAAACCCAGACAAACTGGTCTGATGAATGTAAGGTTCCAGCAATGTCATGTGAAGATGTGGAGACCAAGCCTGAAGTTTCAGGGTCTACTGAACCGGAGAAAGTTTTGAATGTAGATAAGTCGACTCATACTATTAATGAAGGACAGGGAGGGTGTTTGAAAAAACGAAGAGGGAAGAGAAAGAGGAAGGATTGTGGCAGAAGTATTAATGAAGCCAGTGTAAGAGAAAGTGATTTATCAGCTGATGTGTGTAAAGAAAGTTCTACCAGCAACTGTGATGAGATAGCAAAATCTTCTGGTGTGAATGAGGCACAAGCAAACTTGAAAAAGGATGAAATAAAAGATTTGTTAGAGCTCTTGGATTCTTTTTTGTTAGTTCAAGGTGCTTCTGCCTTCTGTCGCAGGCATGATAGCCAGGTATGTGTAACTTAAGAGATCTCATTCTACTCAATAATAATTGGCTTTTCATTTTTTTTCGCCATGCAATGCTACCAGTTTCTTAGACGAACATGCTCTAGATCTTACAAGCTATTTTATTGAAATATTTGAGTAAGCATATATCTGTTAAATTGTAATCACCAATAAAAATGGTATAACAGTGATGAGGTGAGAACAATACATTTCATTCTACAGTTGCACATATACTAAGTAATACAAGTGAATATAAGTTTCAACAATTATTATTTTTTTTCTTTTAAAACGTTTTAGTGCCAAGATCTTACAAGCGAAAGTTTACTAGTTTCCATTGCTCAACTTTCACCTTAAAAGCGAGCATTCGGCTCTTTTCAACATTCCCCTTAGTAGTTTCCATTCCTTTTGAAACTGTTCAGCAATGAATGACAGATAGGGATATAGTTTTTAAGACTTGAGGAAAGGAATAGGCAGTGATATGATTCATTATGCTTAAGCACCACTTTTGTACAACAGAAGCGAGGTAGATACAAGAAAACTATCCGGCAACACATGGACTTTGACACTGTAAGGTCTAGAATCAACAACGGAACAATCAAGTCCATGGTGGAACTTATAAGAGACTTGTTACTATTGACCAACAATGCTATATTATTCTACTCCAAGATCACTCGTGAATACAAAATTGCTCTAAAACTGAGAGACCTTGCCATCAAAACATCGGCAGAGAAACTCAAGTATTTGAGCAGTAGCAAGGCCTCAACATCATCACCTGTGCCTGACCCTCAAGAGAAAGTCAGAAGCAAGACTACATCACCTGTGCATGATCCTCCAGTGAAAGCCAAAAGCATTGCTACATCACCTGAGCATGATCCTTCAGTGAAAGTCAGAAGCATGCGCCCCGGTAACCGCAAGATTGTTGCAAAGGTAGCTGGTGGCAACAGCTCTGCCGAGAGGGTCTCAGTTAGAGCTAAGAAAGAAGCTGATAAATTAGATTCTCCATCTTCAGTGGAATCCTTACCCATCAAGAAGGCTTTTGGTGGTAGAACAAAAAAAGTTGTACGTGAAAGTGCAGGTCAGAGACATGCAACACCAAGGAAGGGAAAGAAAAGAGGGAAAACAAAGTGAGGATTTGGCCATCTTAAAGGGTCTCTGTACAAAGGTTTGTTTACCTTCGTTTTTTTACCATGATTAACTTTCATGCAACCAGAAGGAGCTGCACCAGGGAATGAACCGGCTAGTTCTAGTATATGATATTATAAATAGCTCTAAATTATGAATAAAAAAGTGTCTATAAATTACAGTAACCAATGTAGACAAAATTTCAAACTGTACTAGGTACTTCTAGTAAATCCTTTGTAAGTTGTAAATGCGGATTTTGTTTTCATCAAAAGAGAAGTATACTAATTTAAATAGACAGAAAGTTATAAATTAGCATATGCTAAGATATTATTTTTGGTCCCTTCTGTCATTATCTAACAGGGTTCTTATGTCAATTTTATACTAACAAGTGTTAATATCTTAATCTTAAAATCCATGATTGTGTTGGTCTCTCTGTAATGCAATTTGAGGAGTTAACATGACCCAATGGCAATAAACCCCTTAGATTTTGTCTTCGTGCTTGTCTCTAACAAAAAGTATAGATTTAACTCTTCCATTTTGTGATTTGTATTTTATTCACCATGTGTTTAACAAGATATGCTTGGTTGGGGATAAGACTTTTATGTGTAGACCTTTTTTGTCTTTTAAGTATATTTTATGTGGTCAAAGTCAAATGCATGGTACATTGATAATGCAAAGGAAAAATGATAAGAAATTGCTATCATTTAAGGTGTCTTGTGCTTAATTTGATATATGAAAAAAAACAACTAGACTAATCACTTAGAGAGAATAAAGTGTTCTCACCCTAATTTTAACATTTTTAGTATATATTCATCGATCATGCATCCATTACAAGAGAGTTTCCACTTGATGAATATGCCATTTTTTCTTCCAAAAAAAGCTTTAAAATATGCTAACAACCATCTTTTTAAATTATTGTCCCAAGTCCACAATAGTATCAAGGTGTTCCTCAAGAATCTTTCTTTCATCTTCACACTTATTTGAGTATATATTCGCTAATGGATTATTCCAACCAAAGCATATCATGAGAGACATTTTACGATCTAAAAAGTTATGGTCATAGCTTTTTGTACGTTAGTCTCGTTGTTGTCCTTACTCGTTAACCCTCTCCAATGCTAGAAAGCCATAGTTATCTCTTTGTACAGTTTTGAAATGGCTTTCACCATTAAAATGGCGAAGAAAAGAATTCGAAATAGCAATAGAGGAAGCATAGGTGAAAAGAAATTCACATGAAAAAAAAAAAAAAAGTCCAAAACCAAATGTTAGAGACCTTTTTTGTTTTAACTAAATTTTACCATTTTTTTGCCACATGAATAGGCATATTTACTACCATACTGATTTGAAAATAGTTTTAACTTTCTCAAAGTTATCTCTTGTTTTTTGTGTTAAAACTCAGATTGAAGATGTCTCTTTAGAAAATATTTCGCATATCAAAAGAGTAGCTGATTCTAAAGTTGAGACTTTAGACAATATTTTTTATAATGTCTTAAAATATGTTTATCTTAATATTAATATTAAAAAGAGAATTTTTTTTTTTCTAACAAACATTCTATAATAAGAATTTTAAAAAAATAAAGATACATAATGTAATATTTTTTATATAATTGCTAACGTAGTCGTATTTTTAATTTGTTTCTATTCCTAAATGAACTATATAATCTCATTATTAAAAATTGCAATACAAATTTACCATGTCTTGATCAGTATAAATATATTGGAAACACAAACAATCAAACAGTAAAGCAACTCCTAAAGACATACACTAATATAAATTTATTAGTTGTTAATTAACCTAATATATATATATATATATATAACATTGCATTTTAATGTAATAAATAGTCTTGTTTTATTTAATTTGGTTGGATTCTTCATTTTCAAAGTGAAAAACATAGTGGTTGTTTGAGAAAAATTATATCCAAAAAATAAAATAAAAACGATTTTGATCAGTTATCCATTTTGTGAATTGATTTTCCATTATACTTTTTTATTAGTTTGTTTTTTAACAATCTTACAATAAACTAAATTTCTATTTCTTTTTTACATTTTAAAATGTACTTTTGGAACACATTGTTTTTTTTTTCGTAACAAAGTTTGTTTTGTTTATCATATTTTAAAAAGTAATTTCAAAAATATTAAGAAAATAAAAATACATTAAACAAAGTATATTTTATAATGTAAAAAAACGAAAAAAAAAATATTACAGGAAATATTTTCCAAAAGGCTTTCTTTATATTTCGAAATATACTTTCTAGTTCTAGATCACATCTTTATTTTCAAAATATTTTGAAAAGTATTTTGAAACACTTATCATTTTCATGTTTAGGAAATGCTCTCTTTATATTCAGAAATATACTTTCTAAAACTCGTTTCTATTTTTAAAATACTTTGGAACACTTTTGTTATTTTCATGTTTTGGAAAAACCATACTTTTTTAGAATATTCTCTTCCATTTTAATGGAAACTATTTTCTAGAATATGAACGTTAAAATAGTATTTCAGAAAGTAGTTTTTGAAACGATAAGAATATGTTTTGGAAAGTTTTTTTTTTTCTAAATAAACATTTTAAATTGAAGTTTATGAGAGAACCAAACTTGATTTTGATTAAATTTTTATGGCACGGTGGGGGAGTGAAAAGGCATATAGTGTGTAGGGAAAAAGAAGAGAAAGAAAGGATTAATATGTCATTCCATATAAAAGAAAAAAGACAAAACTGTACATAGAAAAAATGAGAGTGCAGATAACGGAAGCCTGTTGTATACCTTCAAATCTAACCTACTTCTGTCCATATGGGTTGCTAATCTTTTCTACTTTTTACTGTTTACACTCCCTTAAATTTTTTGTTTACACTCCCTTAAATTTTTTATTTACACTCCTTTTACTTTAATTTTATTTTTATTCTAAATATGTTTTTCTTTATCTAAAAATAAGTATAAACCTTAAACCCCATTATTTTCAATTAACTTTGGTTGTCCTTTCAATTATTTCTAATAGTTTTTTTATTTTTTTTCTATTAAAATTTCGTGAAATTTACTTTATTCTTGTGTCATTGCAATTCTTTTAAATTCATTTGTTTGTATAAAATATATTTTTGTCAAATTCTCGATTTTGTATGAGATATATTTCAGTTCTTACCATTCTAGGAAATACCTTCTATTAAGAGTCTTACAAAATTACCTTCGAAAGAGTTTCACCAAGTAACTTCAAGACAATTCTAGAAAATACTTTCTAGAATCCTAAACATTGTACAAATGATTATTTTAAAAAATAAAAAATAAAAATAAGGTTATAAAGTATCTTACACTCCTAACAAAATTTCTCATATAATAAGAATTAAACACGCCTTTTTCATTACATGAATTATCCTTACACTACATAGTCCCTAACTACAATGTCAACCCACCAAGTCAAACGATAAATCACCATCAAATGCTTAACTAAATTATTAATATATAATATACACTCTTACATCATTACAAATTAAAATATACACTTCAAATTTTTACTTTCGTTATTTTTTAACTTAAAAATTTTAATATATTGTTTTCATTTTACGTATTAGTATCATAACTAGATTTTTTTAATTTAAAAAAAAAATTGACAATAATTAAAAACATCTTTATATTACAATTTAAATAGTTAATTGAAAGTATAAAATGGAGTTAAGTTTAATTATACTTTGTATTCTTTTGCAAATCCAAATTCTAACTACAGAAATTAAATAATTATTATAATTATATAATTTTGATCTCTTTATTATAGTCACATACCCGGTCCGAACCGGTGAAAACTTCCGGTCCGGCTGATACCCCTATTAGTACTTAGAATTATTCTTGACAGGTCTTAATAGTCAATATGAGACAGGGCAGCGCCGCCCCACTTGCAGAGGAACCACCGCAACCCCAATCTTCGCCGTCCAATCAGCTTCCTCACCGGAAGAAGAAGCGCAAGCGCAGAGCTGCAGCCACTTCCACTTCCGTTTCCTCTGAAACCAGCTTCGTCAATGTTCCTGACCAGCTCAAGAATCGCAGTCATGACGCTGCTGTTGAGTGCGAGCAGAAATCTAAAGATGAACAGAGTAATTCCGCTTTTCCTTTGGGGGAGCTAAGGCAGAGAAGCGTGAAAGGTGGCGAGAGTTTGGGAAATTCGGTGGTTACGGCCATCGATGCAGGTGACGTTATGGAACTTAGTTCGATTGCAGCGGCAATATCGGAGACGGCGGAGTCGTCGGAGTTAAAGCGTGTTTTGGAAGATGATTCGATTTGTGAGTACAATCAAGCTAGTACTTTTCTGGACAAAAATAGTCAATTTAGTTGTAAAATATATACCATGGTATAAAATTAGTTTCTTGCAATGGGTAAATTGAAAGGGGATAAAAAATGATCATATATCTTTAATACTTCTCATTATATTTATTTAATAACTAATTTTTTTTTCTATCTTTTAAGTTATTTTATACTTGCATGCCAACACCATGATGTGATGTGGGAAATCCACAAGTGCTTTAAATATTATTACAGATTTTGAAACTGGCTTTTGTTTGTTCCTTCCTGACATTTAAGTAAGGCTTTAGGGTTTTTAGGGTAAAGTGGTTGAAATTATGAAAATTCAAAAAGGATAATTACAATTTATGAATTACATTACTCCAACTATTACGTGCAATCTGTGATTTAATGATATTAACCTAATTTTTAAATATTAAAATAACAATAAGTGATTAAGTTTTAAAAATGGCATAAAACTATTGATGATTTTAAGAATATATTTTAAATTTAGTTTTAAGGACCTACATGACAATGTTGAACACTTTGAAATACTAGAATGGAAATTAATCATGAGAGTTTAATTTTTTGTGTAAAAATATTTAAACATTAACTATTGTTTTTATTTTTTTGCAGAAAAAAAATGAGTAGTTAATGTTTAAATTTTCTTACATAGAAATAAACTCTTAAAGAAAATCACCATGTGATTAAGGACTTTTAAGGTGATTATTGCAAAAGTCAACAAACTTATCATATACTAAGTGATAATACATGTGGATGCATATGATGTTGTGCGTGGGAGTGAAAATATAATGTTGTGGCGTGTAACCCTGTTTTCTTCTTATGTTTCATCTGTTCATTAATGAGTGGTCAATCTGTAATTTGATTACTTTTAGAAGTTTGTTGCCTTCCTTATAATTTGCCTTGTTTTATTAATGCATTTATGCATTACAACGTGTTTTCAGCGAAGAAGTCACCTGTGTCATGCTTTTTTGAGAAACTGTACTATGGAAATTCTGTGTGGAGCACAACAACTATTGGGGATGAAAAAGGACGAGAAAAAGTTTATGACACTATCTTCCGCTTGCCATGGAGATGCGAATTGGTATTTGGTATACTTTTGTTTAATTCGTTGAAAAAGAAAATTAATGAAAGGGAACTTTGTATGCCGTTCACAATGTCATTTATAGGTGCACTTCAGTCCAGTGTTTAGAGGCTGTATTTTTCCTCATAATTAATAACTCAGAATTAAATGTCGAAAGGATGTAACCTGAAACTGTTCACCTACTATACTTAATTTATGCCTGTGTATTTTTATTAAGACATTCTACCCTTTGTGTTATGATTTCTCAAACGTGGAATGCATTGTTGCAGCTTATAGATGTTGGTTTCTTTGTCTGCTTCAATTCATTTCTGTCATTGTTAACTGTCATGCCCACAAGGATGCTGATGACCATTTGGAGGCTTCTGAAAACAAGGTTCACCGCCCTTCTTCAGTTTTCTTCTCGTATTTAGAGTACTTTAATGTTTGTTAAGTATGTTCACATTTGTGAGGATTTTGATGATGGATTAATCTTGCATTTGTTGTTGTGATTTAGATGATGGACTAATCCTCTAGTGCACTGCTTTTAGTATTCAGTTTCATACATAAAAAATTTCTTTAGGGGAAAGAGAACAGGGTGATTTTTTTTACCCGTGCCACCCAGATTAAATAGTTCATTTAACGACACAGTAATAATAAATGCCTGATATTTTTTTTTTTTTAAATTAAAATTGGATTTCTGTGGTCCTGTGTTTACTGAAGAATTGGAACCAATCTCCCATTTTATGGTACAGTGCTCGTGTTCTGTTTTAAGATTTGTGGTTGCATTTCAGGTTTTTTCAGTTTTACACTCTGACCTTAACGTGCTCATGGCAGGAAGTTCAATAGGCCATCTACGATTGAGTTTTCAGATTTTGGCTGTTTTGTTATTTTGGCTTCTGGAATCACTGTTTTGCAGCAAATAGGTATAACGATAGTATGCTTCCATAGTTTTATCTTTTATCTTTCCTTTTTGCATTGATCACTTTCAGTTTATTACTTTGTTATAGAAAATTTGTTTTAAGCTCCCTGTTTAAAATTTCTGTCATCTTAGATATCAGCTTAATATATCATATGATCCGTGGTCAAGCAACAATCAAGTTGTATGTGATCTACAATGTGTTAGAGGTGAGCATAAATTAATCTTTGAACCTAGGTTGTACTGATTAATTAGGTCTCCATACATGCCAAATTTCTGAATTTCTGATTGTAAACCAAGATGGATATTCAAATTAGACCATTGTTTGGGACTTTTGCCATAGATAGTGAGCCAGAACTTGTGTGACCAAGTGGATATGCCGTGATATGAAAGATGGGAATTTGCATATGAATCATGAATGTATAAATGGTGTAATATATATGTATAAAACGGCCTTTTGGCTTTTGAACAATTCATTTCACAAATCACACTACTCAAAATGTAAGCTTTTTCTGTCTTCTGTATTCTGTTGATTGCATGTCATAACTATCTTAAGTTCTGGACTGAAACTTATAGTGACTGGTCCTTGAACCCTCTTGCAGATATTTGATAAATTATGTCAAAATTTTATTGGGGATGTGCTGCAAATGCTATTTCATTCAGCGGAAGAACTTGCAAGATGTCCCCCAGAAACACAAAGTATGAGATTCTGGATATGGAGATATATTTCTGACCAAGTTTTAGCTGTTGTTACTTCAAATATCCTTTTTTCTGAGTTGATAATTTTTTATGGCTAATTTTTCATCGTATGAAGACAAGGGATAAAACAAAAGTGCCGGTTATTTTCCTTGACTGGCTGTACTTGTTCATTCTTTTATCTTATTAGTTCAGGCAATCACTTTATCAGCCTGTATTGTTTCTCACTACAATGCCCTGCCAGCCTTGCTGGTGTCCAATAATTTTGCTGAGATAAAAAGCTATGTGTTTAAGGGATATAGTAAGGATAATGTTCACAGTATGGTGTACTCTGGTGAGTTATCTTTCTCGCTGTAGTTGTTTTTCTTTGATTGCGTTGTGTATTCCTCTTTTTATGTTGTCTTATATACTTTCATTATTTTCTTTGTCCCTTTATCATATTGCTGACTATCAGATTCCGTAGAGAGATTCCACATATCAGCATTTATCTTATTTGTTTTGGCTCAAAATATTCTGGAAGCAGAAGGACCCTGGTTTATAAGCTTTATCAGTGTAAGTTTATTTAAATTTATAACACCTAAGATATATTCCATGAGTTTTTCAAGGGGAAATGAATTTCATTGCTTGGTTCGGTCTTGCTCTTATCACAGTTATTTTGTGTGATGCAGAATATCCTCTTGGTTTATCTATTTGAGATGGCTATAGATGTGATCAAGCATTCATTCATTGCCAAATTCAACAACATTTCGCCCATTGCGTATTCTGAGTTTCTTGAAGTCCTATGTAAACAGGTATTATAATTTGATTTCATATGCATGTTAGTTGTGCAATATGATTAGTAGTTACTGCTCAAATGCGGATTGTACTCGAACTTAAGAACACTCTATACTCAAATGCAAATGCTTTTAAAATTATTAGCTGCAGCCTGCAGAATGTTTTGTTGAGAAAGGGGCTTATTCCTGTGTCCCTAATTTTTTTCTTGGGCAACATGGACGAACAGAAATGTAATCGGGTTCCATGTTTTAGCTCCCCCCAACTTACAATTCATTATTTCTCTCATTCATAATCGTATTATTTATCCGCATATATAATTTAGAAAGGATCTTGATGCCAAGCGGTTTGTACCTTGAATAAAAAGAAAGAAAAACAAATTTTCTCAATAGTCTGGTGCTAGTATCCTCCATGTCTACCTAATAATGTCTACTATACTAAATAATTATTTGAACATGCTCCTAGGATAAGTCATCAAAGCCTTTTTCTCCTCATTAATTATTGGTGCGCGCTCTTGCATAACATTCACTTAATGAATTCATCGTGAAAATTAGCTATTTATAATTTGTAAGTTTCATTGGAGTGTGTATAGGCATGTGCTTTTGTGTGACGGAAAGAGAACAGTATTTGTCCTTCTATTAATGTGTCGAGAAAAACCAAATTTTGAATCTTTTGTTTGCTTTGTGTTAATGTGCTAGAATTTGGAGTAACTTACTGTCTATTTTCTTTGACGGACGTTTTAGACTATACAATTGACTGCTGTTTTTGTTTTGTAGACTCTACATATTCAAACTGAGGATGCAAAGAAAAAGTTGACTTTTGTCCCTCTTGCTCCGGCGTGTGTGGTAAGCACGAATTTAGTGTCCTTTTTCTCCTTGCTTTATGGCATGTCTGTTTATTCCCCCCATTTTTTCTTGTTCTTAAGGTCATTCGAGTTCTGGCTCCAGTTTATGCTGCTAACCTTCCTTACAATTCCCTGTCAAGGAGGCTAGCTTGGATTCTGTTATATTCTGCAATAACCTACATTATGCTAACAAGCCTCAAGGTTCTAATTGGCATGGTTCTACAGAAGCACGCCAGATGGTATGTTAATCGCTGTCAAAGGAGGAAGCATCATCTTCATGCAGATTAACTTGTGGGGCACAACTGAATTAATGCAGATTAACTTCCGCACCAAGGAAACGCATACACGTAAAATATTGTGCGTTGTAACATAGTTATGCTCATGCAGGAAATCTTTGAAGCGTGTGCAGTAATACTCATCAAAGCTGTGCATTTGAGGCTTGTAAATGATTGTGTATGTACATTACAGACATTTTCATTCATGGTCTTTTATATGATGTACGGTAAGTTAAGTGTTTATTAATTAGGTGTTAGGAATTTAAGTGAGTCTAAGTTTCAGACTAAGTAAAATAAAATTGTATAAGAAAGAAGATCTATAAACCTAAAACTTTAAGATTGTAAATTAAATCTGGTGTCTTAATTTAGTCTTATTCTTGTAAGAATTTTTTGGTGTTTCGCTCACAGGTTTATGATTTATTTTTGTTAAAAATCTGGATTCAGTTCAGTCGGAACATGTAAACGTTGGTTTTTTTAAATTTTTCAAAATTTAATTTTATTTCCCTAAATACGTTGTTTTTTTTTTTTTTTCATTCCTATAATTTGAAACCGGTAAATAGAGTTATAGTGATTAGTTGCTATCTTTTAACACTTTATAATTTTAAACAAAAATATAACTCATTATGATTCATTATAAGCTAATCTGTGTTGATAATCTCATCAATGATTATGAGCATGTAAATTTTGTTTAAAGTATAGTGTTTTTATACCTTATAATTCATAGCATTTTTTATATATATTTAGTCTTTATAACTAGTTGCCAAGCAAGCCAAAGTCAATTTTTGGAAGCAAAGTCCTTTCATTGAAGTCCTTTCCTTGTTTGTTTTTTCTTCTTCATTATCTTTATAGATTAGTTCACATAAATTTAAAATAAAATAAAACAATAAAAATATTTTATAATTTTTTAATTTTAAATTTAAATATCTTAGAAAAATAAAAATTTAATACAAATACAAACTACTAGAAATTTTATTATTTACTATAACTAAATAAGAAATCATACTATAAACCAAATATATTAAAATAAACTATGAAATAAAATTTAAATTTACACTTATGAATATATAATATTAATAAAATATTTAATTATATTTAACAATAAAATGTGTCATTCATTTAAGGAAACAAATATTTATAACATTAGAGATTTAAAAAAGGTTTGTGGAAAAGAGAATATTAGGTTGAAGAAAGGTTTGAATTGTAGTGTGGGACATAATTGTTCTCATATTTGATTTGTGTGCTGTCTCTCAATCTCAACATTTAGCATACTCAACATTTAATTTGGAATAGGACTTTGGATAGTCGATTTTTGTACTCGGTTTTGGTCCCGTGCTGAAGAAGAGATACCTGAAAAAGTGTTCCAACAATCGAATCAGTCACTAAGTGTGCAAGTAAATGATAAATGAACAATCTCCTTACTTGTGGAGGGTGTCCCCTTATGTAGGAATAGTAGTGTGGTGATTTACTATTCATCAGAGCTTATGATTATCATCTTTATTAAATAAAGAAATTTATATTAATCACTTTAATCAATGTCTTTTTCACTAATCCAAAGTTTGATAGGTTCATTCCTCAAGTTATGTGTTAAATTCGGTTTAACTTATAAGAAAAAGGTTGACAATGGTGATATTTGTTGACTAATGAACTTAAACCAATAACCTATGAATAGCATGATTATTTTAGTATATAATAAAAAGCATTAAATGAAAGAAACTAAATTCATATTTAAATTATAATTAAACTAAAAAGGCATAACTCTTCTAAATATTATAATATATTATATATTTAATTCAATAATATACTTAATACACTAAATTAGAGGAACTAAATTAGTATTTAAATCAAGAACTAAAAGTATACACGAGTTTAGTATATATTTAATAAAATAATGTAGTTGTTATATATATATATATATATATATATATATATATATATTTAATGTAGTTGTTATATATATTTAATTATTTGTAAGACCTAAAATATGACTTCTTTTCTCTTCTTTTAAAAAAAAATTGACTTAAATTATGTAAGATATTTTAATGGATTAACTTAGGTGTGGTGTTAGTTAAACTATCATAGACTCCCTGATGAGATCACAAACCTAACTATAATTCTACTGATAAAGTCGTGAATGACTGTAAATAAAAAAATATGGTTAATTCATTGACTAAGCATGGATTGAAATGGAAAATTATTATTTTTTCTTTCTCTCTTTAATACACTCATTCGCTAAGAATGGAAACCGCATTAAGAAGTCCAGGCTCTTGAATTCAATAGCTACCAAATACCACAACAAAAGTGGGCCAATATCTTCTTTCATTATGTATTTATTATTCTTTGATTATCTATTGTTTAGGGTTGTTTGTGCCAAATAGGTGAAGAAGAAAAAACCAGCATGATCTGAGCAACAATTTTAAATTATGCATCTAAATAAGTAATCCCAACTACTTAAACTCTCCACCTTAGAAAAAAATATCTTGAGATAAATATCACTACACACAGTAAATGTCAATATGTATGATAAATATTAGAAGTTACTTTCTCTATTGTTTCTAATCTGTCTCAATTTAGAAAAAAAAAGTTCATTTTTATCTGTTTTTTTAGAATTTCAATAAATGTTTATTGTTGATTTCTTATTATACTTTTAGTTGTTTCAATAATTTTTAAATAATATATATATATATATATATATATATATATATATATATATATATATATATATATATATATATATTAAGTGTATTGATAGTATAAAAATAGTAAAACAAGAATTATAACGCTATTTTATTAAAATCAAGAAAATTTATTATATTTCTTGATTCTTTTAAAATAACTTTAAAATAAATGGAGTAGTATAGAAAATGTTGTACTCCCTCTATTTTCTTTTTAAATGTCAAATTTTTAACAAAAAATGTTAATTTATATATATATATATATATATATATATATATATATTTTATTTTTTTTTAATTTCAGAATAACATAATCCTTTTTTTTTCATTATATCCTTAATTTAATTAATAGAGAGAAAACGAATATGATAATAAAGAGAGAAAATGTAAAGAAATAAATCTAAATGAAAAATAAGAAAATTAAAAGAAATATATAGTTAATTCACTTAAAATTACATTGAAAATAGAAAATTAAATGATTTACTTGTCTTTAAATCATAAAAAAAGTACTTTTTGTATTTTTTTAAGTGTCATATTTTAAAAAAAAATTGTTTCTATTTAATTGTTATGCTCAAAATTCAATATACCATATATTGTTTTAACCCAATCTTTAATTACCGATGTGCATTTAATGTGATGTAAAAATGAAAAATATAAAATCTTATAAATATTTATTAAAACAAAATATATATATATATATATTTCTTGGTTTATCCGTAACAATCTTAATAGATACATAAACAAAAATAAAAACGAAATGAGTTGTATAAAGGAACAAAAGAGTATTACAATAATATCCAGAAAACAACAATAAAAAAAATACTTTTTAAGATTTACCTCTTTACCTGCAGATTTTCAGGCAACGTTATAACTGACATTAGCTAAACTACGCCCGTTATAGCTGAAAATCTTGTGCAAATTAGTATAATTGGGGTGATTATATACGCAAGTCATAGATCTACAGATTCAAATCTAATTAATGGAAAAAAGAAAAGGAAACAATGAACTTAAAAAAAATATTTTGTTCAAAGAACTAAAAAAATGTAATAATATATATAGATTCATGTGCGTGAAATAACGAAGAACGCCATGGTATGTTTTGGAAAATAATATAAACCTACAAATAAGACCTATGTTTACTCACATGTATAATTAATGTACAGATGACGGAATTTTTAAGTTTTCAAAACTTGAGCATATAAATATATACAATTGTCAAACATGAAGAAACTAAACATCTTCATAACTGGATCTGTCTCCATCCCCATATGCATCATTATTTGTTTTTGTAATTATTACAATCTAGCAGTTTACATTTACGCAAAGATGATCTAATTATTTTAAAATTATCATACAAGAAGATATATACGTATAATTATAGCATATCATTACTATATTATATATGTACGTACACGTAATTACAACTTATATTAAGTATAATTATATCATATCATTACTATATTATGTACATACGAAAAGTTACAACTTATATTAAGATAATTACTGGTATATACTACTAAGCTAAAAGTATCTTAAGTTTTTATAAAACTGAACTTTAATATCTTTTATTATTTAACATTTATATTTTGATAATAATAATAATAAACAAAGATATTTTTACGATACATAATATACTTTATCTACTGTATAGTAAGAAATTTACAAAAATACAAGAAAGATACAAGTTAAGGTTAAAGAAAAAAAATACAAAGAACAAAGGAATAGACGAATGTTGCAAAGATCAGACAAATTTTCAATAAGTTATAAAGAAAATAATAAGTATTGGATAATCATGTTAATTAGTAGACAATATTCTCTAATTTGTTGAGTATGTCTTATGTAACTTTAAAATTCTAGACTTAGTCTTACACTAAGATTAGAATAATAGAGGTTGGAAAAGATATGATGAATAATATTTTATTATGAAGAGTGCATAAGATGCAACAAGAAGATAAAGAGAATATATTCTTAAGTTTGAAAAGTAAATGTAATTTAAGATGCTAAGAATAAAAAAAATACAACTCTTTAAATATAACTAAGAGTAGACAATTTTATTAAAGTATCTAAGAACAAACATCTCAAGTCAAGTAAAATAAAATATTTAAAGAATGTACTCAATATATAGATGTATTTTTGAGATGTCATATAATTTAATGTTTATAGTTGACTCCAAATAGCTTTATATGAAGCTCACAAAAGTATAAATAGACATCAATATATGGAATTCCTTTTTGGTATTGACATCACAAAGATAAAATAATGTGATTGTATCACATAATTGATCACTTGACTCCTCTATTTACATCATCTAATTGTTTCTGCCAAGCTTCTTCATCTATTTTGTCTGTTCAAGGCTTTCAATGGAGATAGGAGATTAAACAACTTTTATCACTAGGTACAACATCTTTCTCGCTTAACCAAACTCTCATCACTTAAATAATCATCTATAGAGAAAACAAAATTTAGTATGTTTTTTATTTGCTCAATCCCTCGCTCCACACTTGAGTATCCATCCTTTGAGAAGTTACTTGTTGTCATTTCAACAAGTTCAATAATCATTTATTACACCATTTCACCAATGTTAAAGCAAATACATTATTGCATGATTTTATCTATTCTAGAATATTATTGTCAAATTTCAAAGCTTGAAAAGCTTTTTTGTCAATTAAGTGTTATTTATTTTAAAGAAAAGTTACATTAACACTTCTCTCATTCGAACTTCAATCATCACTTAATATTCAAATGATCGTCCAACAATAATAAATAATATATAATGATAACTCACTACTTGAACATTAACCCATTATATATATATATATATATATATATATATATATATATATATATATTCTAAATAAATTACCAAACTTCTTCAAAGTGTCACTGATTTCTCTTTTAGAATTAACAAATATTTTTGTTAATTTTAGTAAAATTTTATATAATTTTTATTTTATTTGATTTTTTCACCACAATATAATATATATATATATATATTAAAAATTAAGAGAAAGATAAAAGTATAAATAAAAATAATATTATCTTGAATTTTAGTAAGGACAATTAAATAAAAAAATCTTTAAAAAACACTGCATTGAAAAGGTAAGAAGTTCCACACTTTAATGTTGCTATCTCGGAATAAATGTAGCTTTGTCTGTTATGAAATTTAATAAGCATTTAAGTTGCATAGGATGGAGGAACCAATCTCAAATGAAATGAATAATAAATATCAACTCTGGAAAAGAGGCATTTAGTGATGCTCAAACAAAAGTCTTGTTCAGTTTCTGCTTCTTAAATTTTAGTCAAATTATTTCCATAAATTAATGTGATTTTTTTTAGAAGATACCACAACATATATATCACACCCAAGTCTCAAATTAAAATTTAACACTAAATTATATCCACTTATATTACTTTAATTTAATCACTTTAATTGTGCCTATAAATGAAAATTTTCATAATTATTGAATTACAACTAAAATAATTACTTCCTCCATTTTACTTTATGTGTTTACTTTTTTTTTATAATTTTTCAAATTGATTGTTATTTACATATTTTAATGTAGCAATTGTTGTTTTTAAAGGAAACGATAATTACGAAAATAAATTAGAAATAATATAATAATATTTTAATAAAAATTTTCTATTCACTTGACTTTAAGGTCCATGACTAAAAAGGGTCCAAAATATTTTTTATAATTATAAAATATACTTTAATATTATGTTATATTAATTTCATAAATAAATGAAAATTATTGCTTTTTATTATTTTTAAATAAAAATGTGATATATGATGGACGTTTATATTCTAATTAAATGCCAGCTTACTGAAGTATGATAAATTTAACACAGATAAATTTATTTTTTTAACTCAAATAGTTTTCGTAATGTATTCGAGATACGCAGAAAGTCCAGTTTGTCAGCAATTTATCACATTCTCACGCAAACATTATGTATAAAAATCTATTTTTTTTATTTTTAAGACAAAATTGAATAAATAGACGATAATATAATTAGAGTAATTAAAAAATAATTTAATATATTTTTCATATACTAAAATCATAATACTCATTTAATGTAATAATATATAGCATATTTATTAAAATTCATGATTATTTATTTATAGTGTATACTTTAGGATATTTAAATTTAACCATATTTTATTTATTTATTTATCTATATAAGTATATCTATGGTCATATACTAAATTATGAAATTAAAACTTGGGCATGCAACTATGAAATAAAAAATAAGGCTCATAATCTTAAATAAAACCATGGATCATAAAAAAAATAAAATATATATATATATATATATATATATATATATATATTTATTTTTTTTTTTTTTTTTATATATATATAT
>Ga0099824_1000322_pt1 | contig 51911 bp, 45 predicted proteins | sample SiratrowhiteBW_FD_76837 | JGI IMG/M metagenome (GOLD analysis project Ga0099824, IMG submission 76837) | Root nodule microbial communities of legume samples collected from California, USA - Siratro white BW | ecosystem: Host-associated > Plants > Roots > Nodule | place: USA: California... | reverse complement strand
TTTTTTGTTAAGGGTGTATTTGAATATATAGTTTTTTTTCTCCTGAATATGAAATTTTTTTTTTTTTTTTTTTTTAAAAATAATTAAAGTTTTTTTTTTTTTTTTTTTTTTTTATTTAATGTTTGAATTATTTTGTAATTATCGTTTTATAAATGCTACTACATGTCTAAAGTTCCTTTCTTTTTAGTTTACCTCTCACGAAATTGAAAACTGAATATGAACAAGGTGACGATTTATCATATACCATTAATGAAAACAAATGAACTGAAAATTAGAAGTGAAAGAAAAAGTAATCACCCTCTGATTTTCCTTTCAAGTTAAGGGTTTGTTTAGACTATAGTGGGGTCTCTTCCGCATATGAAGGAGACTTCTAAGTTGATTTGTGTTTCTTTTATAGTACGCTTATAGGAATTTTATCTTCAATTAATGTATTTGTCTCCTATTTTATCTGTGGACTAGCTGATGTTATCTTTAAAATGCAGTGTCATAAATGATGGAAAATACATCAATAACGAATTTAATGATGTGTATCTGGTAACCACTATTGATCCTATACCTCTGGAAGCCTTTTCACTTCAGGTGAGGATGTGTAAGTTGTTTCAAATTGGACTTTTTAGATCTCATTGAGAAACACACTTCATAACCTTTATTCGGTTATGGAACTAGCCTTTTTGGCTTTTCATTATTTGACAAATTTAGCTTGTTTTATATGCTGGGAGAGAACTTGAGTTTTTCTGGTCATATCTTCTTGGTATCTATTCTTGTTTAATGTCAATTTATGTTTTTTAATACTGTCGTAGTGATTGAATTTAGAGTAATCTGTGAACTGTTGGGTTTGATTCTTTTTGTTTGATTGTTTAATTTTAATTAACTCTTTGGCACATGGGAGTTACTTTTAAATATATGGTAGCGGGAATGTTTGGCTAAAAGAAGTGAAATCCATGAAATTCTAGTCCAAAAAAATTATTTATAACATCAATTACATAAATGTTTAACATCTTTGGTGAAGCTCAGTCAAACAATTTTGACATGACAAGAAGAATTGTGCAATAGATCATTTATAGTCATGTGGCTTCATTGATTATATTTTCGTTATTTTTACTTCTGTTTATTTTTTTGATCTGTTATGTTCATTGAATTCCGTTAGATGCATTGATATCATAATTCTTAGGGTGGTTGTCTGTAAGTCAATAATGTGTTGGCAGCAAGTACTCTCTCTCCACGATTGATTGTAGACAAAAGATATTTAATTGATGCGCTAATCTAATTCCACAGCTCTCATGTCGTTTATGTCTTTCTAGGTGCATGCATGACTTATATTATCGAAATTCTTCCTGATCTTTTTTGTGGGGATCTTCTTTCATTGGCAGGAATCAGAGGTGTCAGCTGTTAAATATATCTCTTATGAAGAATACAAAAGGTTACTGGCCAAAGAAGATTCAGATTATGTCCCCTATGATGTAAATGGAGAATATGGCCAACTCTTTGATGCAATCGAAAAGAGGTATGTTATTTAACTTATGGTCAACTCTTTGATATAATTGAAAAGAGGTATACTGTAATTATGTTTTGAATAAAAGATTCTTTTATGTGAAGCAAAACCTCTTTCAATCTGCAGTAACTCTTGTAAAAAGTATTATTATTCTTGTTTGATTCCTTGTACCAGCATAGAACTTCACTCCCAGTTCAGATGGCCATGTCTTTCTATTTTCTCCCTTTTTAAAGTAAAATTTATTCAATAAAATAGAAGTGAAGTACAACTAGGGAGAGGATGAGATGTCCTTCAAAATAGAAAAGAGAATTGAGAGTGAACCAAAGCTATATGATAAATTAAAACTCCCTTGTATTTTGTGTCCTCTTTAGTCTTCCCCAGCTGTTGGCTGTGCTGGTTTGAGGTTGTTAGACGAATTCTTGGTAGGTCAATGGGTGTGGGAAAGGGTTGCTTGCTTGCTCACAACGACAAATGTAGAGGCCTATTGTTGTGAAGTCCCACAATGGTTGCTTCTATTCTTGAAGTGCTGGTTATATATTTGTTTGATGACTTTGCTTAATGCCAAATGGTTTTAAGATAAATTCTAAGGAGTTGATCTTATACAATTAAGAATATCTAGATTATATATGCATTATTAGGAACATTTCATTTATTCCCTATATCATATCTTTGTTATTGGAGGATATCAAATCTCTTCTACTTTTTGTATTGATTTTTTCTCAATATAAATAAAGCACCCATGTTGTCTTAGAAATACACAGTTTCAACTCAATGTTTTTCTCGTCCCTAGAGTTTAATGTGGTATACGAAGTCTTTTCCAAAATTATGTTGGTTTGGTAGACCCATTGTCTCTAGAGGATTATTTTCTTAGCAACTTTTCTCCTAGGTTTGCTTTTACTATTTTGGCACTACCTTTGACAAGTTTTCCTGCGAAGTTCTAGCAACCACCATTTTCTTTGGCAAACTCAGGGTTGGGATCATACTGAGCCGATCTAACAACCATCCAAACACAATCATGAACCACCCATCCACATGCCCATAGACACGACTTTTCTTCCTCATCAGTTGCATCTTTGATTCGTGCATGCGGCGTGTGTGGTGGTGCTTGATGACTAACCAACCTTACATAGGTCACCTACTTTGGGCACTCCTACTCTTGTGGTGGAGGCTCCGTCGAAGTTTGTTTGTTTGCTCGAACTACTTTTCCCTTTTTTTTCTTTTATTATTTTTCCCTCTAGCTTTCCAAAAAAATGTCTTCTAATAATATATCAACATCTAGAATAGATTCTCCCATAATTTCTAACTATACTGTTAGTATTGAGAAGATGGATGAACCATCTCACTTGGGCTTCCCGAATTGGGTTATATTTAAGTGGGTTGGACTGCAAATCCCATCTCACTACCACTGTTGAATCCGTTACCATAGAACATCATGAACAATGGATTGAGATTGATGGTCAACTCTATAGTATTATTAAATCCACTCTTCACACTTCACTCAAACCTATTTTCCGTCTCATGAGACGTGTGCATCAATTTAGAGTGAGGCCTGTACCTTTTATACCAATGACTGATAACATTTGTATAACCTATGTATACTTATCTTAGGCAGCTTCATGTTACCTTACATGATTTTAATGAGCTCCTTCCTCCATCTGCAAATGTGAAGAAGGAACTTGAGAACTGCAGTACATTCTTTTGAACTTGTATGGCTTGCCACAAGAGTGTGCTACTACTTGTGATTAGATTTTGGGATCACTAGTAAACAATGCTATTGTGTTCCTTTGTATTTCTCAAGAAATAAACATAAACACATACCTTGTTTGCAGGTGAAAACATTGCCTTTGCATCATAGATAATAATTTTGGATGCTCTTACATAAGTAATTCTGAAAATCGCCTGTAATGGTACAATTTATAGGTGTTGGAAGCTACATTGAAACCATGTCGTTCACACAATATTGCCCAGACATCTACTGTTAAGTCACATGTTGCTCCTACAATTACCGGTTGATCCATGGCCACAACATTTGAAGACTTTGTCAATTGTGTTTTGACACGTCAATCCACTAGTAACACTATTTCGGTGGCACACAATAGTAATTCAAATGCTTTGTCTGTCTCAATCTCCTTCTCTTGGTGCTTGGATCATTGACTCTTGTGCAACTGATCATGTCTTTGGTAATCTTTCTCTTTTATCCTCCTTTATTGTGCTTGCCAATTTGCCTTTTATAATTATTGCCAATGGTTCATAAACACAAGCTTGTGGCTTTGATACTACTCAATTGCTCCCATCTCTTATTGTTGACTCTGTTCTTTATGTTCCTATTTCCCCTTTTAATTTATTGTCTGTTACTTGATTGACCAAATCCCATGATATTATCCTCACCTTCACTAAAAGTAATACCTTGCAGAATTGGATATTAGGCCAGATGATTGGCTTCGAATGTGAGTCACATGGACTTTACTATCTCTCTGTATCACCATTGATGTGTGTATTGATGATCTCTCTAATGATAATTCATGCACAATCAGGACATCCTGAGTTGACAAAATTGTTGAGGTTGGTGCAAAGCTTAAAACATTCGTCTACTTTGAATTGAGTCATGTCAATTAGGAAAACATATTCGGTAGGGTTTTCCTAACCGTCTTAAAAAATGAGTTTTGTCTCCTTTTTCTTTAGTTCATTATGATATTTGGGGTCCTTTCCATATTTTACCCCTTCCACTTTTAAATATTGTTACTTTTATTGATGATTATTCTAGATGTACTTGGATTTGGTTGATGAAGAATCAACCAAAAGTCTTTTCTATATTTCAAACCTTTTTCAAAGAAATCAAAACCCAAATTGGTATATCTACATCCATGTATGTTTTTCGTAGTGACAATGCTTGTGAATATCTATCTAATCAATTGTAGTAGTTCATGGCATCTGACGGTATTCTTCAATAGACTTCGTGTCCTAATACTCCTAACCAAAATGGAGTAGCTAAAACTACTCCATTTTATTGAAACTACTTGAACCCTTGTTCGCAGTCATCTTCCTCACCATTGTTTTGGAATGTACTTACGACATGTTATCTCATTAATTGGATGCTATCATCTATCCTTAATGATCGTGTGGTCTGCTTTGTTCTTTTTCTTCTTTCCCTTCTATAGTCTTATTTCACTTCTTTTTGTACCACATGTTTTGTATATATTCTCGCACCTGGTCAAGATAAACTTTCTCCTTGGTTATTCAAATGTCTTTGTGGGATATCATTGCTAAAGTTATTGCTATTTCTCTCTTGATCTTCATCGGTATTTTGTGTCTACTGAATTTCTTTCTTTGATTTTGATTCATATTATACAACTTTTCATTCTAATGACGACATATGTACTCACTGTCCCACCATCGTCGATCTTCCTTCATCATCAATAGATGACTCTGCCATAAGTTGAGATGCTTCTCTTGCACCACTTCAAGTCCAATCCTCCTCTCTTGAAAAGCACACAAGATGGGGAAAAAATTACAAAGCAATCGAGGTCATATGTTAGTTTCTTGATGGAGTTGTCGAAAGTTTTCAAACATTTAGAACATTTTCAAGAATAAGTTAAGAGGATAAATAGATATCTCTATATTCTACAACTATAGCTGAAGAGCCAGTGGCAATAACAATCTTCCTATTGCTTTGAGATGGGGTATAAGAATGAAGGAGTTGAGGTGAGTATGTCATATAATCTCTACCTCCCGAATCCACAATCCAAGATACAAGAAACATTACCCGATAGAGTAAGAGACCATGATTCTAATGGTTTCTCAAGTGTTCCAATAGGTCTTTTAGTCTTCTTATCTCCTAATTATTGAATCCTCCCCGTGTTGAATTTTCTTCATTCTCTGATTGTTTTACCATCTGAGTGTGAGGGTTTTTCATCCCTCCATGGTTCTCCTATTCCTTTCCTAGAGGTTTGCCATGCAGCTTCCAACTTTTCACTTTTGAGTGCCTTCTCTTCTTACCATAAGTGCACCATATATTATCTTTGTTTTCTTTCCATTGAGTATTCATATTTCGTCCCTTTCCTCCTTGCAATAATTCTGGTTTAGCAACCAAAGCATACCCATCCACAGGTTGGATCTCAAGCATGATATTTCTCATACTTTCTTTTGGAAATGGTTTCGTCTAGGGATGATGTTTCTGTTTTTCCAAGAATTTGAACCCTGACCTGATCAAATTCAGGGTTTAATCCATATTTACAATATTTACACCCATATTTCAACAGTAATTTAATATCTTTGAAAAGTAAGAAAGACAATGTTTGTGGCAAGGTCAAGTGCATAAGCAAAATACAGTACAATGACATTAGTCACTTGTCATATCATATGGCCAAAACAACTCCTCAAAGAGGTTAAGTTTGAAAAGCTTCCAAATGCACCTTGTATGTGACATCTAAGCAGCATTACACATTGCCTCTAATTTTGTCTTTCACAAAAGGATCAAACATATTAAGGTGTATTGTATTAGAGATATAGATGGAAACATTTAGTTATTAACTGCTTTTTTTTGGGGGTAAAGAAACCAAATCCCAAGTGTGTTTATGAATTAGAGCATCATACTCCTATTTCATAGCTGAAACCCAATTTGAATTATTCATAACCTGTTTAACACTACAAGGTTCACTATGAGTCAGAAAGAGGGAAGGATGAATTATAGGATTATGAAGACCAGATTTAGATCGTGAGTATTAGAAGGCCTAGGTAGAGACTCTAATTCAGACTCAGTAGGTAGGGTTTTAGGGTCAAAGGCAATTGAGGAATGAGTGAGACATATTTTCCCTATTGATAGACTCAGATGGAATGAATAATGATTCATTTGGAGGTGAGAGATTAGGAGTAAGTCTGAAATACCGAGAATTGGAGGGAACAAGAGCATTGGATTGAGGAAAAAAAGATCAGACTAAGGAAACCTGATCTTATTAAAGAGAACATCTTTGGAGGTGTAAATGTGACCAGATTTTGACGAACATAGATAGCCTTTACGAGAGGTAGAATAGCCAAAAAACACATTCTTGTGATTGAAAATCTAATTTGTGAATGTTTTACGATATAAGGGAAAGCAAGCACAGGCAAACCTTTAGAAAATTGTACTTAGGTGACTATTTATACAAGGCAGTGTAAGGGACATTAAATTGCAATGAAGCAGTGGGCAATCTAGTTATTAAGTAGACAACAGTCTTAGAGGCAAAGTCCCAAAATTTATTTTAGAGAAGTAGAGGGATGATGCGGTAAGGTTAATCCTAACTCAGTTATGTGCTTGTTTTCTTTCAACAACTCCATTTTGGTGGTGAGTATGAGGACAGATAAGATAGTGTGTGTGATGCTATTGGTGGCAAGAAATGAGGTAAAGGACCTGAAATCACTGACCCCTCCTCCCCCTTTATTTCGGTATTAAACTGTTTCTCAACCATAGACTTAAAATTCTGAAAAACAGTAAGGGTTTCAAATTTAAATTTTAAAGGAAAAAGCCAAGTGAATCTTGAAAAGGCATCAACAAATGAGACATAGTACAAATAACCTTTGGTTGATGGAATATGTGAAGGACCCCAAAAATCTCCAAAAATCAACTCAAATGGTGAGTTATATACAGTTTCAGAAGGAGAGTAAGAGAGTCTATGAGATTTCCCCACACCACAAGATGAACCGAAATCCAATGTTTTATTGGAAGGATTAATTTTACAATGAGTCAATCTTCCCATATTTTTGATCGATTGTCATTCCATAAGAGAAAAGGTGGAGTCTAGAGACATCACCACCTAATTTATCAACTCTGATGAACATTTGGCTGACATATTCACCAATCTCTAAGAAGACCGATCGATTATATTTGCAGCAAGCTACGCACATATGACCTATATGCTCTAACTTAAGGGAGAATGTTATAATTATAGAAAGAAGGAGTTGATCTTATATAATCAAGAATATCTAGAATTTATAGGTATTATTAGGAATATTTTTATTTATTCCCGTACCATATCTTTGTTATTAGAGGATATCAAATTATGCTATTTCAAAAACACATTTCTTCCCTAAAGTTTAACGATATCAAAGTGTATAACTCATCTTGGTAATCACCTATACTAGTAGGCTTGCCTGGTTTGGCAGACATACGTGGATAGGGGTGTTAGGAAGTCCCATATCGCTTGCCTCAATTTTTAGAGTGCGGTTTTTGGATAATTTATTTAATGCCAATTGGTTTTAAGATGAAATGTGACACTTATCACTGTAGACTCTGATGCTCAAATTTGTGGCAAGTAAACCCTTACTTGTGGGTATTCGAGTCAAAACCGTGATTGTTGTGGATACATTTTTGGAAGTTTTATATATTAACCCTGCAGTACTTTTATTGTATACTGTTTCTCACTATTTATACTAGGATTGTATATGTAGAAGTAATTCCATAATCATAGGGATTTGTCCCCTAGAGTAAGTTTTCCATTTCCTAGACTTATCAGCAGGTTCCTGTATATATAAATCTGATGAATCTCATATATTTTACAAATACTCCTAAACTTGAGAATCCGTCTCATCGTGACCTGATTTTGATGAGAAAAATTTCCTTAGACTGGGGCTGAGGATGGGTTTGTAGTTGGTAAAAGCAATTGGGGTTGGGCTTAGGGATGTTACTCCCCAACCTTGTCCGGTTGCATATATTTTTTACAATTATTTATTTTTGTTACAACACATGCTAGCATTAAAATTTTATAGTTATACTTTCCGTTTTTGTCATAGTTAAATTATAATAATAATAATTATATAACGAGCTTAAATCAACACATTTATCAAAACATATAATTTAATTCTTACTTGTTTTTTAAGTTCTATGATTTATTAGTTTTTTTCATATTGTTTGAATTAAAAAATAATTAATAACTTAATATATAATTTATTTGAAAAACATAAGTAAATTAGGGTTTTGCCAAACCCTATAAAACCCAACGGGAATGAAGTTGAGTTTAAAATTGTGAAACCTGCCGTTTAGACTCGAACCTTCCCCAGCTCGGCTTTGTTGCCATGCCTAGCAACATTTACCTCAACAATTTAACGTTTAAATAGATATTTATTGGGGTGTGGGTGGTTGCCCTAGTCCATGATTGCTAATGGAACATATGCTTTTCCTTCATGAAGTTGGATTTTCCTGTCTTCTTTGAATTTTTCTTGTTTACTCGAGTGCTTTGAGTGTTCATTACTTGGATTTTTTTCTTTATTATTCTTGATTGCCTGGAAGGATGCTTTATGTTGGTACCTGAATTGGTGGTTTGGTGAGGTGGATTACTGGCTTAGGCTATTAAGCACAAATTTTGACATGTCTAATGTTCATTGATAGACTTAAATGAATTCAAACATGAGAAATAACAGAAAATCTCAATTAACAATCAATATTTGCATATTGTATTTTCACCTTCAAATTTATAATATGAGCTTCAGAGAAGAAAAATGCTAATAGACACTGTTTCTAATATTTCCGATTATATTTAAGACTGTTTAAAAAATTATACTAGTGTTCTTGAAATGTCCTGAAGATGTTAGGGAGGAGAATATAACATGTGTTTTGCAAGGGTCAGTATCGGAATTGTAACATTCTGACAACTCTTGCAATAAGAGTGTCTGTACTTTCATAGCTTAGAAGTTGTCGTATTAGGGCCAGGCACAGTCTTAGATGTTGGCTTGGCCCAGTAAAGAGTGGCCATTAAAAGTATGGGTATTCCTCTGCAAACATACCAAAAACCAGCACACGGAGACAAAATTATGGTACTGTCATCTCTTCTAAATCATTTTAAATATATCGAGAAAACTTTGTACAAAGTGAAGGGGAAAACTGTATGAATAAGCGTGTCATTGTTTCCATTCCAAACTCAATCTACATATATTTCCTTTTAAACTGCAGATTCCCTGCAATATAATAACATGGCCGTCTTAAAAGTCAACTTTCTGAACTCTAAATATACTTCTGACTGTATTCTATTAAAGACGACTACATTATCTTTAAAGCTGACATTATTATTATATACTTATTTTGGTATTTCATACATTTACATATTTGTTGAAGGTACAAGGAAAATACTGTAGCACGCAGTTTGACTCTACAGAAGCAAATAAGTCGCTATGCTCCTGTTTCCCTTAGTGCAGAGGTGGTTGTTATTTTTATTTGTTTTTGGTTCTTATATTGTACTAACCTATATCTGTCTACTGTTTAGCTATTTCTCTGCCCCATTCCCTTTTGTCAATTTGGAAACTATACCGTTAAAGTAATGCATTTTAATCTTTTCTCCTTGAGTGCAAATGCATCTTAGTTTGGGAAAGTTTGGTTAAACATAAATAAGTGTTTTTGAAATTTTAAAGTAATCACTTCTTTAAGAAGCAGATGGTATTATGGGCTGTGGTAATATCAGACTTTTATTGCAGTAAAGTCTCATTGGTTCATCGCACTTTATTCTTAAGTCTCATTTGACCCAACATAGTCAGCATTTGTATTAGTTCGAGATTTACATTGCGTTTTCGTTTGTACAGAATTCCATTACCTAGAGTTCCTTTTAGATATTGCACAATTCTTAGTGCAGCTTGTAAGTGAATCTCCTTTGGTTGGTGCACGGACTAGCTGACTAGAGTCAGTACAAATGCAATATTAAGTCTAGTGTGAGACAAATGAGGCTTGTAAGAAAGACTTTGAGTAGGTGAAAAGTGTTTAAAAGATATAATTGGCTAAAGGGTATTGTGGCTTTGTGGAACATTTAATAATCTGTTTCCTAAGGGCGTGTTTAGGTCCTCATAGGGTGGTGTTTAACTGGATTTAGGTTCCTGTGCAGTTGAGAAATCAGAGATTGATTCACTAGAGATTATAGGATTAGGAAAAATAGTTATCTCATGTAATGTTGGATTGGATTCATGGACATGGCTAGATTCTAGAAAGGCCTTTGACATCCCTGTATAAGAATTTTTCCAAATCTTACATCGTCCCCATCTTGAGTGGATTTAGTGGGTTGAACTTCTTCCTCAGAACCTGTTTTGTTCAGTCCCTGATTCTGGTGTTTCTGGTCCAAGTTTAAAATCAAGAGGGAGCAGAGGAGAATCATCTTCTTTTTTTATAGTCTTCCCTTGAGATGATCTAGGTGAAGTAACTTTGTTGCTAAAAAAAAGGTGACATCTCTAGACGATTTTTTTGATGGTGGTGGATAGCATTTATATCCCTTTTGTTTGGGTGACGATCTACGTGCATAGGACACTAAGGCTAGAACTGTAGGAGGTAGCCTATTAATTAGATAACATGCACTAAGAACAACCTTTCCCAAAAGATTTAGGAACCTTCTGTTGAAAAAGAATAGCCGGAGTTTGGTCAAGTGCTCATTTTTCCTTTCAACAATCCTATTTTGTAGGGTGTTTTGACACATGATGATTCATGAATGATACCCAAGTTCATGATTAAAATGATCTTTGGCATTATCAGATTTAATCCTCTTAATGCTAACACAAAACTGATTTTTTACCATTGAGAAAAACCATTGAACAACAAAGCTGACTTTGATTTCTTTTAGAAGGAATACCCATGTAACCCTAGTACAATCATCTATGAAGGTACGAAACTAATGAGCACCAAATACATTAGAGATATTTGAGGGACCCCTCACATCGGTATGAATTAAATAGAAGAGAGAAGTGTTAATTTTATTTCTGACTAGAAAAGATACACACTTGTGTTTGGCAAGTTAACAAACTTCACAATGAAGACTCTCCACATCTAATTTACTAAAAAGGGCGATTCCAGGGATGGCAAGTCGAGGGCGGCACGGAGGGCAGCAGCGGAGCGGTAGATTAATTGAGACAGCAATTGCAAAACGGTGAACAGTGGGTTCACGGAAAATAATTTAACCGTAACTCTAGGCTCTAAATACCATATTAAAATAAAGAAAAAAATAAATATAGAATTAATCTCCCTTGTGTAAAATACACACATAGGATTGTTTATTTATAGGTAAAAGTAGTAACAGAATAACAAAAAATATTGGCTAAGCCCATTACATTCAACAAATTCTATTAGATACAATCCATTATGCTCCTTAGTAATTAAAATTGTTTTCCAAGTGGCGAGATCTTAAAATATACGATAAAGAAGAGAAAAAAGTTATTGAACAAATTAAAATCTTTTATGTTTTTGTATAGCGATAATTGTGAGACATATAAAACATTTTTTAACATAATAGATGATTCTAAAGTAATATTCCCGAATCCACATATGGGTACACTATCACCATTTGTAATTGTAATGTGTTTTTCTCTAGTTATCTTGACATACGAATTGATGAGCTTAGGAAAAGGAGTAATGTGGTTAGTTATTCTTGAATCAAGAATCCAAATGGCCTGAGACAAAGGACCAATAGTTTTGAATGTATTCTTACCTTTCATGGGTAAGACATACAATCCACAGGATTTAGTCGTTGATTCAATCATTGTTCTTACACAATCAAGTTTATCTTTAAAAGCTTTCATAACAAACATTAAAAAACACAACAAAAGCATAATAAAGATTCAACCCTTATCACATAGATTTGTAACAAAAAAGACCTGTTTGACTACAAAACCAAATCAGAGTCAAATGAGAAGCCACTCCTTGGTTGCTCAAAAGGTCTTGGCAACTTTGTATGTGGCGGCAATGAGTGGAATACACCTATCTAGCCCACCACTAACCTCAAAAATGATGGTGAACAATGACAATAACGACAATCAATAATTCAACGGAAACACGGCTCCCAAGATCGGGAGCTTTGATTCTATTAAGAAGTAAGTTTAAGCCTAACTTATCCTTACAAAACCAGCTTGTGAGGTGAGAATTGTCTCCACTTTTATATTGTAAATTGGTCTAATCTCTAGTCGATGTGAGATCTCCAACATGATGTTATGCCGAGACATGTCCATCTCATGTGTGGGACTAGATATTTGTGAGTGATTCGATAGTGGTCTGATAGCGGGTGACAAGATAGACCAGCAATGCTCACTAGAATAGGTTTTGATATCATATTAAGAAGTGAGTTTAAGCCTAACTCATCCTCACAAAACTAGAATTGTCTCCACTTTTATACTGTAAATTGGCCTAATCTCTAGTTGATGTGAGACTCCAACACTCCGTCATGCCGAGGCATGTCCATCTCATGCATGGGACTAGATATTTGTGAATGATCTGATAGTAGTCCGATAGCGGGTGACAAGACAGACCTAGCAATCCTCAGTAGGATAGACTCTGATATCATATTAAGAAGTGAGTTTTATGCCTAACTCATCCTCACAAAACGAGCTTGTAAGGTGAGGATAACTCCTATCTATATACTAAAATTTGACCTAATCTCAATTCGATATGGGATCTCCAACAAGTACCAACTTGAATTATGTAAGAAAATAAGTAATTATTTTGTTGATATCTTGCCCTCCAATTACATTCTCATCATCTCTGTTTCTACTAACCAAAACCTCTAAAAAAGAAATAAAAATACGCTGAAATGAATGGGAACATTTTGAAGATATTTTTTCCTAATAATTACTATGGAGATATTGGGAATATCTTTTTATCCTAATTTTCTGCTATTTACAACAACAAGGATAAAACAATTGGTCAGTTGCGAGATATAAAACACCTTTAATATAATAGATGATTTTAAAGTTATATTCTTGAATTTGCATATGGATACACTATCATCTATGGCAACTATATTGAATTGTTCTATAGTGATTTTGACATACGAATTAAAGAGCATAAGAAATGGAGTCATGTCATTAGTTGCTTCTAAATCAAGAATTCAAACATCCTAAGACATAGGTCAAATAATATTGAATGTACTCTTACCTTTCATGGACAGGATATATGATCTAGAGGACTTACTCATTGATTCAATCATTGTTCTTAGGCGATCAAGGTCCTCCGTATAGGATTTCATACTAGACATTGAAAAATAAAAACAAAAATGTAATAATGAGAATCCATATGGCTAAAGAACCAAAAACCTCAGATCTATTCAACTCACATCCACATGGCATGTCACCACCCCTTGGTATGGGCTAAGGAGGACATGATGACCTTGTCTGTGGTGGTAGCGAGTGGGCTTTGTTAGGGCTAGACGCATGGGCTACATGTGATGATGCTGGGGTAGCGTGTGATGATGTGTGGCAATCTGTTGATGACACAACTGCTAGTGTTGTGATTGCTGACTTGGGCACACTATTCTTCTTACCAACAATGGTGGTGGATAGTGGCGGTTGTTTACATGGCTGCGGAAATTGGGTATCGAAGATCTGGTGAAACCAACTCAAACTATATAAGGAATAAAATTATTCTATTGATAACAATTACAGCAATTATATTCTCGTCACCTCTACATGTAACAATCAGACTCTTTAAATACGGAAATAATAGTATGCTGAAATGAATAGGATATTGTGGATATTTTCTGAACATATTTTCTTTGAATCACTATGGAGATATTGTGGATATTTTTATCCTAATCATCTGCCATTTACAATATGTATGAATCTAGCAATAAATTCTGCAGTGCTTATTGATGAGTGTGATTAACAGTCAAGGTGTATGGTTTTGTATTGCAAATAAATTAAGTAGAAGTGCCATATGAATGTGAGGATTTCTAACAACACTCTCTTGTACTCTTTCTAACACCACTATTGGCTTAAATTTATTGAAAATTAAAACTTTTGATGGGTTTCAATTCTAAAAAATCAGAAGTGAGACTCCTTCACTGAGAGGTGTGAGCAACCAGGAGTGAGACTCATTCGGTGAGAGGTGTGAGCAACCAAGATGTGATTTGCAATCAATTTAAAGCCATTGCTAGGGGTGTCTAGAAAGAGTGTGTTAGAGAGTGTTGCTAGCATTTTTCTATAAATGTTGAAGGTAATGATATCATTATTGGTTAAGTTTATCATTCCTTGGATTATTAATAACATTATTAGTTGAGTTTGTCCAAAAATTTGTGGTTCCCAGTTAACCTTAAAATAAGTTTAATGTTTCATTCTTTCAGTTATCCGGGCTTTCAGATTTGGACAGAGAGGCTCTAGGTTTTGTTGTCAAGGCAGCAGCTGTTATGGATGAAATTTTTCTTCTTCAGGTTGTGTTTACAATCCATTTATACTGTGTTTGTATTCATTTGTTTTTGTATCTTGTCTCTTTATTTTATGCTATTTGGTTGATATTCATCCTCATATGAAGTATATAAAATTTAATGGTAATTTTGACTTTTAATCTTTTGTCCGTGCAAAATTTTTCATACGCAAGTCATTACGGGTCACACAGCATGCTTGATACCTAGGTTTTGTTAATCATGTTGTGAAATTTGATGGGTAAATTATTTCTTCCTCCAAAAGTTATTATAATTTTTAACTTGATTGCTTGAGTTGAACCAGGAAGATGGATATGTTCACTTGATAGTGTACATTGCTAAAGTTTATCTATTTATTTTCCTATCAGTCATGGTACAGTAATCCAGCTCTTAGAGATTGGTTGAAGGAGCATGGTGATGCATCAGAGTTAAATAAGTTGAAATGGTCCTATTATCAGATTAACAAGAGCCCATGGTAAGTGTTTTTTTGATTATTTACTCTGCCAACTAAATCGTGTTTATATGTAGACTGACTTTGGTGTTTTTTTTATGCCTTCCTCGACTTATTTGGCTCATTTGCTGCCATTTTATTTTTAAATTTTTCTTCGGAATCTGTTTTCTTAATCTGAGGGGCTCTTTTACCATCCAAGATATGTTTTGACTTGAAATTGCTAGGACCAAATGCCGGACAGTGTTCTTGACAGATATATGAACATGCATCTGCCTTGAGCACTGCAAATTGTGTTCATATAATTTTCAGAGTAGAATGGAAGAACCCATTTATTGTAAAATGACCCTTTTATCTCCAGATATGTTGTATAGAATAATTATAATCTATTAATCGTTGGCAGGTCTAGCCTTGATGAAGATGTGGCATTTTTGACAACTGCAGATTCAGCAATAAGGTTGTTCTCTAACGCAACTAGGACAGTCAGAGACTGGAAGGGTGTGGAATACAGAGCAGCATTTCCTCAGTTGAAACCTGCTGGCGCTAATTTCTATCCACCTGACATGGACAAAATGGTATTATTATTCCTAGTATACGCCGTTAAAAGAATTCATTTGCAAATTTGAAAACGATAACACCTTTATCTTGCAGGAGTTTGATTTATGGAAGGACAGTCTAGAAAAGGATGAACAGAAAGAGGCAACAGGATTCTTCAGTGTTATTAAAAGGCACAGTGAATTTATTTTAGATTCTCATCAGTCTGATAACAAAGCAAGTTCTCATGATCTATATATAATTACTTACTCTGAAGAATACCAATCTCTTCTTGCAAAAGCTGCCGATTTATTGCATAAAGCTGGGGACATTACCAATTCGCCAAGGTAATGTTTTCTGTCCATATTCTTATTATTAAGTGCTCATTGTTCTGCTTTATGCTAAATGTTAGAAAACATGATTCAAAAGAGGAAATTGGGAGAAAAATATAAAAGTAATTTTACTAAGAGTATAGTGAGGCTTATATAGCTAATCTAAACTACTAATCTCCTTACTAATTTTCTAACTGATTCAACAAACTATAGCCAAAATTTTATGTCTCTAACAGCCCACCACAAGATGGAAGATGTGCACAACACTTCCGACATGGGATGGAACAATTCAAGTTTCAAACCAAAAGTGAAATACAGCTAAACATGCTGAAAATAAATCAACTAAAAAAACCTGATGAATAAAGTGCCAGTGGCTGAGGCGTGTAACTCATAGAAGTCTTCGACTTGCATCTAGGTTGTTTTGAACTTACTCTAGTGTCTCCACAACATTCTCCAACAAAGTCAAGAATCCGACTATTGGGAGCAACTATCACATTTCAAATTAGGCAAGTAAAGCTTAACAACCAAGCAGAAAATACAACTCAAGGCTTAACCATAACCCCCACTTAGCAGAAGCTGCATTCTAGAGATTATATGCTTAACCACCATTAGGCAGAAACCAAACCATCAAATCAAGCCAAAAAGGCTGAACATTAATGAAATCATCAAAGAGGTAAATCACCAAACAGTGGGTGTGGTCAGAAGAACAAACAGCTTCAAGAGGAACCATAGTATGTTGAAATAGATAATAATCAATAACAAAAAAAAAATCTGGAACCATCTCCAGTAGAGCTTCAAAAGGGCTTATCAAGGGCTGGTCTATCTAATATATCACTTTTGCAACACAATAACTAAGAGTGTGAAGGCATGTGGGTGCTTTGTTTACCACGAGTCTGGCAGCACAGTGGTTGCTTGGGCAGGGCTACTCTGACGGTGGGGTCACCATTTGCAATGCTGGCAGAGGAACAGGGCTGAAAAACGCTAGAAAAAAGGACACAATGATGAGAGGATGCAAGAAATTGGAAAGAAAACCAATTTCCGGAAAAAAGGACACCAATGGACAGTGGGTCCACCGGAAGGACAAGAACCATATAGAAATATAAGATAGATATTCATGAGTGAATCTTTCCATGTTAGGAGCACAACAAAGGAACATAATATATGTACAATAAATTACATATTGAAAATACATCTGACACAATACAATACTATGAATTACTTTGTTTGTTGTACTCTTTTACTGTTCTTTGAGCTTTATATTATGTGTGGCCGCATGAAGTGGGTGTAACTTGCATATTCTATCATCAATATTCTGGCACTAAATACTAACAAATGCTGGTTAACTCATTCTTTCCTGGTGTAGTTTGAAGAGGCTGCTACATAGCAAGGCTGATGCTTTCCTTTCAAATAATTATTACGACTCAGATATAGCTTGGTTGGAATTGGTTAGTCATATCCTGTCATTATTTTTGTGCTACCACTATTATAAATTAAGTCTTAGGCAAGTTGGTGAGACCTGTGAATAATACTGAATAGTATATAGTTGCTATCTTGCATAGAAAAGGAACTCCAGTATTTAAATATTCTATAACTAAAAATCAATGTAGATGTATTGTTAACTTCACTAATGTAAATGAGAAGTTTATTGAAAGAATGCTAATTTTATCAAGGTTCCACCAGTTCACGTTCTGGATTCTTAGTCATGCATGTTGACACGAACACGCTACTCTACTTTCATGATAGTGTTATAATATTTGTTCCTCTTTTCACCCTTAGTTATTTCCATTTTCTCCTGTATAAAATTTGGTTAATTTTATTTGCAAAACAAAATAGAAAACATCACGACTTTTATCTTAACTTCCTTTGACTGACTAAATCCATAGATTTATCCCAGTAGGAGATAATTTTTATTTTTTATGTGAATAAATACTATTAATGTTATATTGTTTTAACTATATTGCCAAATTTTCTTATTAGGGCATGATTCTGTTATCAGTTGTTTTCAGCAAGACATATAACCCTTGGAAATTCTGGGCTGCAAAAGAAAATGTCACTTGGGGATCATTTCGAATCTAAATTTGACAAAATAATTTGTTTTATCTGGAGGAAAGGAGACATAGTAAAAAAGTATTATGAAACTTTGGCATTTACTTATTATTAAATGGTCTTACACCCATCCAAGTTAATTGAAAATTATGCTTTCACGGATAGGCTTTTTTACCGGTGAGCGATTTGGGCCGAATAGTGTTTCTCTAAATTATGTATGTATCTCACTGTAATGTGTTTTTATAGTGATAAATTTTAGGATAAAATAAATGTTTCTTACTTTCTATTTTCTTGCAGGACTCTAAGTTGGATGTGACTATTGGGCCATATGAAACCTATGAGGATAAACTTTTTGGATATAAGGTAATTCCTAACAACGAGGCTTTGCGCAATGTATACAATTAAAGTCATATGAGACTTAGATGGTTTTTTCATTTTGCAAAAGTTCTTCCTTCTTTTTGAAAGGATTAGTGAGCAAACAACTCAAGAAGGATGGTATTGCTAGGGTACCATGTTAAGAAGAGAGAAACCAAGAAGGAATATATGACTTTTGTGTATTGGGTACGCATATAAGCATATTTATTTATAATGAATAAGAGATGCAATAATAACAGAAAAAGTCGATATCTAATAGTGGGAAATATTTGGTATGATATTTCCCTATCAAATCATATATCTAATACTGTTGATTGTAATGGGCTTAGTTCGTACTTTCTATTATTCTGTTACTATTTTTACCTATAAATAAACAACCTTATGTGTATATTTTACACAATAGTGGATGATATGATAGGCCTAAACATCTTTAGGACAAAATTGGATAAGCTTCTCTCTCTTCAGCATTTCCTCACTAACTTGAGAGATTTCACTTAGATCTTTCTTTAGATCCATATATATGCATAGAGATATGTATCTTGCAACAGAAGTACAAAGAGAGAGAAAAAGAAACAAAATACAGTTCACGCCTAGGACCCTCGATTAGGTACAACAAAATGCAACTTTTATGAAGTTCCTTGAAAGATAAAATAAACTATTCTTAACACTATTCAATGAAGTTGTTTGACAAATCTGGCCTTGCTTATTGTAGGAAAAGTTCTATTCATTACCAAGAATATCTGTATTTACTATCAGATTTTATAACACAGAAAACTTTTGTGGTTGCGTCTCTGTAGTCTCAAAGGTTCAGTTTGAACTATTCTTGCATAGTTTGAGATTGATTGGATGAATCCATTGAGGGAAGATATTAGGACAATCATATGTGAAATATCTTTCCATGATCATTGTCATTGTCACATACCCCATATGTTATTTGACAAAAATGATACTTGGCAGGATTACCCAAGCGTCCAAATGAATGAAATATATGGTCTGTGAAGTTGTTTTGTGGTAAGCACAAAGTAACATTGACTGGCCAGAGAGCTTAATAACCCAAGTTCTGGGCAATTAAGTTTGAAGAATATCTGAAATTATCTATTTAATATGGGTGCAATGGTCTGGATTGAATCTCGAAATTCTTCTGCACAATAATGAATAAAGAATATAAATTAGTTGAAAGTCTAAATTTACTGGAAATTTTCCAGCATCCCATTTGAAATGACATATGACGCTACCTTTGAATTAATGAATCAATAATTGCTTTGCAATTCTTTTTAGGCCACCTTTGAAGCATACATTGGAATCAGGGATGATGAAGCAACAGCTCAATTGAAACTCTTTGGGGATAATCTGCAGGTACTATACTTCAAACATTTCATTACGAGTAAGTTTTGTAGTTTTTATTTTTTCTAAATTAAGTGTATTTGACACCTCAATTCTCAAATACTTCTTCCTCTTAAGCTTCTGGAGCAAAATCTCCCTATGGACAGTGCATACAAATCAAAAGATGTGAAGGCAGCACCTATCCGTGTTATCCAACTTCTATATAATGCAGGGGTAAGTGTTAGGAATATTTGAATGTTGTCTGAGTCTCTCTCTCTCTCTGGCAGTAATTGTGTAGTTCTTGTTGAATTTTAATGGGTTAACAATGCTGTGCGTAATATCTGGTTAGTTATTATGGTGGGCAAAGTTTTCCTTGTCTATTCTGATAATAATCCAAAGGCATTCTCCATTTTAATGGACTCATGCTTAAAACTGGAAATTTTACACTTATGAGTTATTTCAGGATGTCAAGGGACCACAAACTCTTGCTTTCAATCTACCAAATGATGAGCGTATTGTAAAAGACCGGGGATCATCAATGGTCATGCTTAAGAATGTTTCAGAGGCTAAGTAATGTTTCCGACCATTAAATTTGTAGTTTATTAAAGTTACAATTTACAATTATAAATTGGACTTTTTCATTACATCTTTTTCTAGATAGATTACTTATGTTGGGAGAACCTGTAAATTCTTAACAGGTTCAAGCATATTCTTCTTCCTATAGCTGCTGCCTGTGTTGTAGAGGAGCAACAAGAATATGTAGATTTTGAATCATTCTTTACTCACACAATTTGCCATGAATGCTGCCATGGAATTGGACCGCATACCATAACACTTCCAAATGGCGAAAAGTCTACTGTCAGATTGGTCGGTTACATCACTTGATCAATTTCTTTGATTGCTAAAACATTTTTATTAAACTTAATGACAGATTGGCCAGACTATGGTGTTAGTCTGAGGCACCAAATCAATTGTCATATTATTATTGTTATTATTAGATTTACTTAATAAGATATGCCTTGGATATGATGCTATAAGTATATATTTTAGGTTTGCTGTTTTTTGGACTAAACTTAGTAATCTTGGACGATTAGGCAAGTGTGAGAAAATGAAAGGTAGCATAGGGATGGAATAGTATATGTGAGATAGAGAGGGAGAGTAGTACAGATTACTATTATCACTCCATATAATTGTTAAAATATTGTAATAATTGAAGAGGACTAATAATATCTTGCATGGCGATAAAACTCTTCATTGAGATAACAAGAAAAGGTAAATACTTATAAATTATCTTAGAAAGTGGATTTTAAACTTAATTCAACCCCACAAAATAGACTTATAAGATGATGTTTGCACTCACTTACATACTATAATTGGGTAATATCTTAAGTCAATGTGAGATCTCCAATACACTCTTTCACGCCAAGAACTAGAAATCTTGAGTGTGAGGTAGGTGATCCAATATCGGGTGGTACACTTGTCCTATCAAGAGCTTATGGAGAGGAAGGCGAAGGGGTTCTGTTTTAGGTGTGGTGAGAAGTTTCATCCCATGCACCAATGCTCCGAAAGACAACTGCGATTTCTTGTGTTGGGGTAGGATGAAGTTATTGAAGAAAAGGAAGTAGAGCCCATTGGCGTTGAAATGAAAAATATAACTGAGTCATTGAAGTGTAATGCGGTGGGAATAGGAGGACTCAATCAAGACTTGTTGGCAGGATCGAAGATTATGAGGATGGAGGGGAGACTAAAGGGAGTTAATGTACTGATATTGGTCGATAGTGGGGCCTCCCACAACTTTATTTCCCCCCAAGTAGCGGCTGCACTGGACCTTTGTGTAACACCCATTCAGGAGTTAGGAATCCGATTGGGAGATGGCCATTGGGTGTTGACTCATGGGAAATGCTCAAACCTCACAGTGTAGTTGGCAAATTCTAAATTTGTTGTGGATGTCTATGTGTTGGAATTGGGCGGGTTGGATTTGATATTGGGAGTGGCATGGTTGAAAGGATTGGGGAAGGTGGTGATGGATTGGGAAGAGATGACCATGGATTTCATATATCATGGTGAACCGAAGCACCTCCGGGGATTAAATTGTGAGCTTGGAATAATCCAGAGGAATAAATTCTCCAGTATTACTCATTCTTTATTCAACAGTCTCTTGCGGCAAGGAATGGAAGAGGATGAGGGGCATGGAAAAAATAACGAAGGAAAATGTAAGGAGGAGAGTCACACTTGACTGAGGAATAGAGCAAGGAATTGGTAGTGCTGCTAAACTTGATCCCAGAAGTTTTCAAGGATATTGTTGGGCTACCCCTAAAAAGAAAGGTGGAACACTCTATTATTTTAGAACCTGGGGTGGGTTCGATCAATATACGTCCCTATAAGTACCCTCATTTGCATAAGAATGAAATTGAAAGGCAGGTGGGAGAATTGCTACAACAGGGAATTATCAGACATAGTTCAAGTTCCTTCTCTAGCCCGGTTATTCTGGTTAAGAAGAAAGACTTTTCTTGGAGAATGTGTGTGGACTGTCAGGCTCTCAATAGGGCTACCATTCCAGACAAATACCCAATACCAGTTGTGATGAGCTGCAGGATGAGTTGAAAGGGGCCTCCTATTTCTCAAAATTGAACCTCAAATCTGGTTACCATTAGATCAGGGTCAAGGAAGAAGGCATCTACAAAACTGCTTTTAGGACTCATGAGGGACATTATGAATACTTGGTGATGCCTTTTGGGTTGATGAATGCCCCAACCACCTTTCAAGCAACAATATATCAAATTTTCAAATCCTACCTAAGAAAGTTTGTTTTAGTGTTCTTCTATGACATTCTTGTTTATAGTAGAGATTGGGAAACACACTTACGACACTTGCAATAAGTTCTCCGGGTGTTGAGTCAACAACAATTTATAGCCAATTAAAAGAAGTGCAGTTTTGGCCAGTAGCAAGTGGACTAATTGGCCATATCATATCGGGTTTGGGAGTCACGGTAGACCTAGCTAAGGTGATGAACGTGGTTGAATGGCCAGTACCGCGTAATGTGAAGGGTGTGAGGGATTTCCTAGGACTCACAGGGTACTACAGAAAATTCATTAAAGATTATTGGAAGATGGCTAAACCATTGACTGAACTTACTAAGAAGGAGGGATTTCATTTGGGACCCAAGCAGCAGCTGCTTTCAAAGAATTAAAAAAAACACTCACATTTGCTCCCTTGTTAACACTACCAGATTTCACTCAACTGTTTCAGATTGAGTGTGATGCATCTGGTAGAGGAATTGGCACGGTACTGATGCAAAATCGAAGGTCGATTGCCTATTTTAGCAAGGCGTTATCTACTACTAATCTTTCTAAATCTGTGTATGAAAAAGAGTTGATGGCTCTGGTGTTATCGGTGCAACATTGGAGACATTATCTCATTGGTAGAAGCTTCACTGTTTTCACGGACCAGAAGAGTCTAAAGAATTTGTTGCGACAGAGGGTAGCAAGCTGTGATCAACAGTGTTGGATATCAGTTTGAGGTTATTTATAAACCAGGACCCGATAACAAGGTTGCTGACTCCTTATCACGCATATTTGAAGAAGGAGAGCACAAGATATTAGTCTCATCTCCGGTGTGGGAACAACAAAAAAGAAATTCAGAAGGAGGTGTGGGAGGATCCTATGTTGAAGACAGTCCTAGAAGACATGACAAAAGACCCACTATCGAGGCCAGGGCTTTACATACATCAGAAAGCCTTGTTGTACAAAAACCGAGTGGTTATTTCCTCCTCCTCTGATCTCATTCCTCTTCTTCTTGAGGAGTTTCACTAGTCACATAGAGGAGGCCACTCAGGGATTCTGAGAACTTACAGAAGAGTGGCAGCTAATCTATATTGGGTTGGAATGAAGAAGACAATCCAGAAATTTGTGCAGGAGTGTGATGTATGTCAGAGGCAAAAATATTCAGCATCGTCTCCCTTGGGGTTGTTGCAACCGTTGTCCATACCGGATCAAATCTGGGAGGACATTTCCATGGATTTCATTTCAGGTCTTCCAAATCTAAGGGGTTTGACACTATATTGGTGATAGTGGATCGCCTATCTAAATATGCTCATTTTATTCTATTAAAGCATCCTTATATGGCGAAGAAAGTGGCAACTATCTTTGCTAAGGAGATAGTGAGGTTGCATGGGATGCCACATTCGACTTTGAGTGATAAAGACCCCCTTTTTGTGAGTATTTTTTGACAGGAGCTTTTTAAGGTGTCCTCTTCATATCACCCTGAGACTGATGGCCAAACAGAGGTAGTCAATAGGTGCTTGGAAACCTATTTGAGATGTTTTGCTACGAAACAACCAAGAAATTGGTCAGAATGGTTAGCTTGGGCCGAATTGTGGTACAACACTAAATTTCATGTTTCTACAGGCACTACTCCATTTGAAGCAGTATATGATCGAAAACCTCCTATAATGATCCAATTCTTGAGGGGAAAACCAAGGTGGAAGCTGTAGCGCGAGAACTAGAGGATCGGGATGAGGCCCTATAACAACTCAAATATAACCTCTCCCAAGCTTAGGAACAGATGAAAAGATATGCTGACAAGAAAAGAATAATGAAGGAGTTTGACATTGGTGATTGGGTGTATTTGAAGTTGAGACCTCATCGGCAACAATCAATGGTTCGTAGGATTCACTAGAAGTTGGCCCCTAGGTACTACGGACCCTACAAAATCGTGGAGAAACTAGGAACGATTACTTATAAGTTGCAATTACCACCCTCTTCGCGGATTCACCCAGTATTCCATATATCCCAACTCAAGCAAGCAATAGCGAGTCAAGAAGCTAACATGGAACTCCCTAAGGAGTTAGAAGCAACAGATGAGGAAGTTATCCTTCCAGAGAAAGTATTGGCAAGGAGGGATTGGGTGAAGGGGGCACACATTGAGAAACAACTTCTAGTACAATGGAAAGGAGGTACTGCTGAAGATGCCACATGGGAAAATGAGACTCACTTATGCAATCAATTCCCTCAACTCAGCCTTGAGGACAAGACTGTTCTTCCTGACGGAGGCACTGATAGAATACCTTCAATAGAGCCCATGGAGAGCCCAATGCAGCAAAGGCCCAAGATATAGAGAGCGTATACTCGTAGGGGTAAATGTGGATAAGTAGGGGAGAGTTAGTTAGAGGAGCTGAGCTGGCAAGTGAGTTGAGGGACGGGTATTAGGAGCGGAGGAGTGAGAATAAGGGGTAGTTAGGAATATTGTAATTTTGGAGGACAGAGAAAGATCTTCTCTGAGAAGCATTTGCTTTGGTTTTGCTTGAGTGGCTTTTGTCATTGGTTTTTTTACTAGAATACAGTATTATTCAGATACCGTTTTCTATCAAACAACAAACCAAATACTTGACTAAATAGACTTGATTTTTGGGAAGAAGAGGGAACAAAAAACAATGGAGACTCAATAAGACTTATACCATTTAAGATACAAGTGGATAATTTGTTAACGAGATATGTGGCAATTAACACAATTTGTCCCCAATAGATTGAGAACATCTATAGAAGAAGAGCTCTAGCAGCTTCTAAAAGATGATTTGGCAATTATTGCACCTATCTGTCTATACTTTAGTTCTGTGTATACTTTATTGCACCTATCTCTATTTGTATATATGATTACTGCAATATTTTTCCTTTTGATGCAGGAATTACAAGAATTTTACTCAGCTCTGGAAGAAGCAAAAGCTGATATAGTTGGCCTCTGGGCATTGAGGTTTTTAATCTCACAGGTTAGTTATTATAATGTTTTATTTGCTCACAGGATGAAACAAGAATTTATTGAGGGAAAATAAATACATTACAGGAAAATCAGGAGTTGTCCTAAATATAAGAAAGCCTGTAAAAGGAACGGGAACAAAAAGGGAAACCGTAAGCTTGACTATGCACTCTATCTCTGAATTTTTATGAAACAAACCCCCTGAAAAATCCCTGTTAGACAATATGTCTTACATTATATTCTTAAGCTAGATGACTGTATGCAAACTTATAGAGCACAAATATAAGACTTCTCTTTCTTTCAGCAAACTTCCATGTTGGGGCTTGGTAGGACAACCGAATTTTCTTCAAGTGACAATAATATACACAACTGTTAAGCAACTGTATAATTAATATATTTAGTTAAGATCGCACATTATCTATGCTTTACACCTTTTGTAGAAATATTAAGGTTTATATGTCTGTCTTCATCACGTGGTAGCTAAGTTGTTGCAGTGTTTTGTTGTGTTTGGTTTCTTAGATTTTGGTAGACAGCTTTGTTTTTGAGCTTACAGCAGATGCTAATGTCATCGATTTTTTCTATGATTTTACCAGGATTTGCTTTCTGAAAGTTTATTGAAGTCAATGTATGTTTCTTTTCTTGCTGGATGCATCCGCTCCGTACGTTTTGGTTTAGAGGAAGCCCATGGGTACGCTGCTAGCTTTACATTCTAGTTTCATCTTGTTTTATTATTGTCATGTAATTTAACATCTTAACCTACTGCATATTGTCAGAAAAGGACAAGCATTGCAGTTCAATTGGTTATATGAGAAAGGAGCCTTTGTCTGGAATTCTAAAGGCACACTTTCTGTTGATTTTACAAAGGTATTATGGCTTAAAATTAGTGTTTCTATCTTGGTCCCCTCCGTCTTGAGTTTGTTTGGCCTAGAGATGGGTGATATTAACTAAGTTTTTGTTCCTCAAGATTGAAGGAGCAGTGGAAAGCTTGAGCAGGGAGATACTCACCCTACAAGCCAAAGGTGATAAAGAGGCTGCTGGCTTACTTCTCGAGAAATACTGTGTGCTGACTGAACCACTGAAAGTTGCTCTAAAAAAGTTGGAGAATATTCAGGTATAAATCGACCAAGTACTATGTTAGTTGCCCTGTTTTTAAAACCAGAGCAGACCACCTAGTTCAATTGGGAACCAGTCTGGTGATTGACCTGTTAACTTAAAAAATTCTGGCCTCTCAAAATCAACAAGATCTGGTCAATAATTGGTACAGAAAAACTAGTTTGAACCAATCTTTTATAATTGTTTATTTCTTTATTTTTAATTTAATCTTGTTGATGAAGAATCCATATTAACTAGAGATAAAGTCAAATTATAAGATACAAGTGGGTGGAAACCTTATCTTGTAAGCAAGTTTTATAGGATTGAATTAGGCTTTAAAAAAGAACGTCCTTGGTGTGAACATTGTCAAAAGCTAGGATACAATTGATAAATGTTGGACTTTGGTTGCTTTACCTCCTCACATTCCCAGGTCATTGAAAGTTATGCCCTTCCTTCAACTTTTACGTTTTTGTTGCCTTCAAATCTAGTCTCATCGCCTTCTTGTGATAACATCTTGAAATGGTATGAAGATCACCAGACTTTAGGCTCCAGTACTATTGTTGAACACCGGTAATTCCTTTGTTTAACCCTTGGGTCCTTGATTCTCGAGCCATTAATATTATCACTTGTAATAAATCTTTTCTTTCTTCTCTCTTTACTTTCTATCACCATGTCAAATGGTTCTCTAACAATCCCCTCTGGTATCATGCATCCTCTTCCTTCTCTTCCTATTCATGTTGTCCTTTTGTCCCAAACGCTCCATTTAGTTTATTGCGCATTTGTGAACTTGCATAGTCTCTTGATCGTATCATTTCTTTCACTAAAGATATTGTTTTACTTAAGACTGAAAATATGATAAAAAAACTTAAGAGATTAATTATATCTTAGTTGATCTTTGTTATTTATTAAAGAAAATTACATCATGAACACCGAAAGGTACAATAATTATGCTAATAAGTAAACAATTTGTATACCAGTTTTCCAATACAACTACTTACTACCTATATTTACCTATATTTAATACTGCTCTTACACTCCCCTCAAACTGGAGCATACAAGTTGTATGTACCGAATTTGAAACAAATAAATTCAATTCGAGGTTCACTTAAGGATGTTGTTAACTTATTTGTAAGTTGATCAATGGATCCAATAAACTCAGTACATATATTCTTGGATAACAACTTTTCCCGAATAAAATAGCAATCAAGTTTTGTGTTTAGTCCTTTCATGGAATACTGGATTGGAAAGAGTGTGGAGAATAACTTGGTTATCACAATACATCTTCATTTGTTGGATCTCAGAGAATTTTAATTCTTGAGAACTTGTTTCACCCATACGAGTTCACAAGTAAAGACATCATTACCTTATATTCAACTTCAACGCTAGATCAAGCAACTACATTTTATTTCTTGCATTTCTAGGAAATAATGTTTTATTACTATTATTAATTATTATTCAAGATGTACTTGGTTATTTTTAATGAAAAATCGTTCTGAGTTGTTTTCCATATTTGAATCTTTTTTTAACGAAATTAAAGATCAATTTAGAGTTTCAATTCAAACCTTTCACTGTAATAATACTCATGAGTATCATCTAAATTCTTTTTTCACCTTTATGAAATCTCATGGCATTGTTCACGAAACCTCATGTGCGTATACACCTCAAAAAATGGGATGGTTGAGCACAAGAATAGATATCTTGTTAAAACTACCCGCACTCTATTAATTCATGGTGAGGTTCCTCAACAGTTTTGGAGTGATGCTCTTAGTGCATGTTATCCAATTAATAGTGTGTTATCTTCAGTTTTACATAATAAAATTCAATTTATGGTTCACTAAGTCTCAAAGGATATAAATGTTTCTTACGTTCTCTTAGTCGCTATTTTATTTCTGCAAATGTCACCTTCATTAAGTCTTTATCTTCTCTACCTATGTCTCCATCTGATCAAGAAGTACATATTCTGGTTGTCTTTGATCCTCCTATTATGTCTAATGTACTTATAGACTCTCCTCCTCCACCACCTATTCAGGTTTATAATCGTTGTCAGACTTCTCATCATCCCCCTGTGATTCTCTTCTAGTGCTAGCTCTTCCGCCACCTCCGGCTCTGATAATTACTTGATCTTCCCATTGTTGTTCGTAAACATATACGTTCTATTTGTAGTCTCTCTACATTATACTATTTTAAGCTACCATAGATTATCTCAACCTTTTTATACTTGTCTTTCATTTATTTCTTTTATTTCCGTTCCAAAAAAACTTGAGGATGTTGTAGCTCATCCTGGTTATATGGCCTCATATATATTAAAATTGATTGTCATTTTGACTAAGTCAGTGAAAGGTCCTCGAATTAACTATTGGAGGGGGAGTGTGATAATCTTCTAGAATCCTATAGGTATTGTAACTAATGATATTAGAATAAATTGATAATATTAGGATGAATTAGATTGAGTTACATTATTTGCTCAAAATACGATAACTGAGTATTTTGTAATTATGTTCTCTCCCATATAAATTGAACAGCTGCGTTATGATCTAAACACCCTAAATTCATCATATGCATCGACAAACACTATGCTGAATCGTCTTGATCGTATTATTAAAATCTTATTATTATTTTATTAGAGACTCCTAATTTTGCCTTATGGTCTGCTTGTGCATACAGAAACTAATCCGGTATATATTGTATTGTGTACCCAGGTACCTGTTGACGTAACTCCAACCTTTCCCATTGCCAGCAAAATACTACAATGAAGGCAAGACAATGTGCAAATTTTCGATGCTATACGATCGTTATGTAAGCCCCGAAAGAAATGGTGTCTTCTGTTTGAGCTAGTTGTGACTATGTAACGATGGAATACTTGTTTCTTTGGGATGTTACTGTTTACCGTTCATTGATTCAAATAAAAAACAATCGGTGTCTTAGACGTTGTCTTAATTACAATGTCGTTATTATGCTAATGATGAATGACCCACATACATTGAATCGTTTCAATTCCTAAGTTTGATACCACTCTCGTTGATGGTCCCTTCTTGGTAGGACATGCTGAAACATCTCATATTTCATCGAAAAGGAAATTAAGGCAAACAATAAGCATATATTATTGACAAGGAGAAGAGTGAGAGGTGGGGAAAGGAGAAGACTAGGGACTGTGATTGAAGCAACTAACAGTGGTATTTCAATGCTCACTCCTCTAAACAATAAATTTAAAATCAATCTTATTAAGGCACTGTTATACAACTAGCTAATAAGAAACTATGATCAATTTGTTCATTAGTTATTCTGTGCCATATTAGTTAATATATTAAACATTACTTTATACGGTTTGTCCACTCGTGGAGAAAAGTGCTTGTAAAAAGGCTCGTTATACAAAATTAAGGAGTTGATTGATAATTTTGAAACAGTCTATTCAAGAATATCATGGATTTATTATTTCCAAAAACTTGCAATCATTGTTTTAATACTAGTTTATGAATAAGGTAATTTGGAACAACTTTTTCGAAATTATGTTCTAGATTAGTTAATCTATAGCTATTTTTATTTCATTGAAGCTTTTGTGCATTACACAAACTATTTTACATTTAATTACATGATTTAAAAGTTTTATTTTGAATTCTAGATTACTCATAATTTAAAATATAATTTTAAATTAAATAATCTAAAATATTTCAGATTATAATTCGAAATTATATTTTAAATTCCGTAATAAAAAATGATATTTTAAATTATATAATTTAAAATTATATTTCATTTATATAGTTTGGAATTATATTTTAAATTGTGTAATTTTAAAATCATAGTTTAAATTCTCAAAACTATATTTTATATTATATAATCTAAAATTATATTATGTATTATATAATTTAAAATTATAGTTTTGAAACCATATTTTAGATTCTTGAAACTATATTTTAAATAATTTAAAATTATATTCTGAATTATATAATTTATAATTTTTACAAGTGTTAGATCACATAATTCAAAATTATATATTTTTATATTAACTAGTCCAGTAATCTATATTAATCATCCAAAAATTATATTTTAACTTAAGTAATTTGAAATTATATTTATATTAGATAATCTAAAATATAGTTTGTAATTGAGAATGATTGGGTATTGTACTATCCGGCCTAGGGCAACCTTTTGCCGCCCTTAGATTGCCAGCCCATGGATTAAAGGAAATCGCCTAGAAGCCTCAGACCAAAAAGTATGCAGCCTACGAATAACTTGGTAATCAAAGCACACGCAGCCTCTACCAAGTAGGCTTGCAAAAAGCTGACATAACGTAAGTTTTAAGTCAAAGATGAACTCTATAAATACAAGGGTAAGCAAGGTCAAAGGTACGTAACTATTAAGCTAAAATACACATACCTTTGATAACCGTAAACTTACTTGAGCGTCGGACTGTAATTGCAGGTTCACCCCCACGTGGAGTAGGCGAACAGTAAACAAACTAAGTGAATATAAAAGGCCCACACAGGATAGGCGACAAGAGACTGGAGCTAGTCTACTTGAGAAAGAGGTAGAGACCATTCGGTGATCTCAACCTTATCTGAAGTGCCCCTCAAATTTGTGTAAGAACATTTGGCACCCAACGTGGGGCCCGAAGAGAGTACGAGGGATTTGTATGGTATCCACCCAAAGTCAAGTAGGCGAGAACAGGCAGGAGCGAGCAATGGCAGGAACAGACCCGATGGTGTTACTGCTTTCCTTGCAGCGAGAAATGGCAGACATCAAACAGCGGGGCGAAGAGGAAATGCGGGCAATTAAACAAAAGAACGAAGATGATCTTCGCGCGCTGAGGTAGCAGAATGAGCAAGACTTGTTCGCTTTGAAGCAAGAAAATGAGGAGATGAAGAAGAGGCTACTGGTGACAAGGTGGAAAAAACTAAAGTGATTACCATTTCAGGACGGTCGAAGGCAAACACCACGAATTTGGAAAGGGAGGATGAGGTGTCGTTTCAAATGAGTGAAACCTCTAGCTTGCACGAGAGGCACCACCCCTTTGTGGATGGGATTGTAAATGTAGAGTTACCACCCAAATGGAGAGGACTGTCCATTGACCGATATGACGGTTCCACAGACCCCGACGAACACATTGATGTATACACCACTGATATCGAATTGTTTACTACCAACGAAGCCATTATGTGCAGGGTTTTCCCCAATAACCTGAAGGGGATGGCATTAAGTTGGTTCACCAAGCTCCCCCCATACTCTATTGACTCTTTCAAACCCTTGTCAGCCTGTTTACCACGCAGTTTGCCACCAGCAGACCTCATTATTTAACCTCCATAGCCCTTGTCAATATCAGACAGGGGAGGAGTGAGTCCCTTCGGACGTTTATGGACCGGTTCAACCAGGTCGCCCTACAAATACGAAACCTTAACTCAGAAGTCGCACTCCATCACATGGTCACGACATTGCGACCGGGACCCTTCGCTGATAGCCTGTGTAAGAAACCTACTCTTGATATGAACGAAATGAGAGTGCGAGCAACCAAGTTTATGAGTTTAGAAGAGCTAAGGGACTTTGGAGGATCCACAAAGACAGAGCACTAGGTCATTCCACATCAGCAAGATAGGGCCAGGACAAGAGAAAAGCCCTCCTTCCCCCCGCCATTATCACGGTCAAAAGAGATCAGGCCGTCCAAGTTCACAACGTATACGCCCTTAACGCTAACCGAGGATGAATATTAGAAGAAGCTCTTAGTGCGGACATCCTGCCTATCCCGAGAAGAGCGGCAACTCCCAAGAATGCTGACACCACAAAACACTGTCGTTTTCATCAGAATTATGGGCACACCACCGAAGAGTGTGTGGCGCTGAAGGACAAGATTGAGGAGTTGATACAGACAGGACACTTAAGACAGTTTGTACACGGACAACCCGGAGTATTGAAAAGACAACGGACCCTAGAACGGAGAAGGGAGCCACGAGGTGAACCTAGACCAAGGTCAGGGAAAAGAGCTAAAACTCCCCAGCGTACACCTTCCCAACCTGTAGGTCACAACACAGGTATCAGGGGGTAATCAACACCATAGCAGGGGGATTTGTCGATAGAGGGTCGTCGGCATCAAGCACTTAAGGGTCGTTCAAGCAGTGAATGTGGTGTCAATGCCCATTCGACGAAGGATGCCACCAATTACGTTCACTAATGCAGATTTCAAAGGAGTTGACCCATGTCAGGATAATCCAATGGTGATCACTGTGCAAATTGAAAACTTCTCGGTGATGAAAACTTTAATAGATCAGGGAAGCTCAGTTGATGTACTATATTGGAGTACATTTAAGAAGTTGTGCATCCCGGATAGTGAGGTACAACCATATGATGATCAGGTAGTTGGGTTCTCAGGAGAACGGGTGGACACCAGGGGGTATATAGACTTGTATACCAAGTTTGGTGGAGAAGAGGGGGAATCAAGTTTAAAAACTATAAAAATACGATACCTATTAATAGATGCCAACACTTCATATAACGTGCTTCTCGGAAGGCCATAATTGAATTTGCTGGGGGCGATAGTATCAACCCCTTATTTGGCTATGAAGTTCCCTTCGCCTATGGGTGACATCATTACGGTGCATGTGGATCAGAAGACCACTCGGGAATGCTACGCCGCAAGCCTACGAGTTGAATCCCAAAGTCAAGAAGTTAGTAGCCCAGAGGGGAGGATTCCTAAAAGAGACCAGGTGGTGGCGGTTACTGAGTTAGATCCAAGAATAGAGGAGGTGAGGGTGGAACCCAAAGAGGATGTCCAGTATGTACCCTTGATAGGAAACAACAAAATCACCCGGATTGGCACATCTCTATCAAAAGAGGATGCCGCCCAACTCAACAACACCCTTCAGGAAAATGCAAGTGTTTTTGCATGGACTGCCACAGACATACTAGGAGTAGATCCGACCATTATTACACATAAGTTATCCACATTCAAGGATGCCAGACTAGTTGCACAAAAGAAGAGGAAGTTGGGGGAAGAAAAAAGAATAGCATCCCGAGCGGAGGCTGATAAATTGTTACAGGCCGGATTCATAGAGGAAGCTCACTACACCACATGGTTGGCTAATGTGGTGCTAGTCAAGAAACCAAATGGCAAATGGAGGATGTGTACTGATTACACTGACCTCAACAAGGCGTGCCTAAAAGACTCGTACCCTTTGCCTAACGTCGATCGCCTAGTTGATGGAGCAACAGGACACAAGTACATGAGTTTCCTATATGCTTTTTCGGGATACAACCAGATCAGTATGCATTCGTCAGACATAGTTAAAATTGCCTTTATGACCGATGATGCCAACTATGTGTACAAAGCTATGCCTTTTGGACTAAAAATGCAGGCGCTACATACCAAAGATTGATGGACAAGGTGTTCAAAGAGTTAATTGGCCACAGTGTGGAGATGTACGTGGACAATATGGTTGTCAAATCGGTGACACATCCAAGAATTGAATTAAGTATTCAAGGCATTAAGGGCGGTAGGTATGAGGCTGAACCCCAAAAAGTGCGTGTTTGGGGTCGAAGGAGGAAAATTCTTAGGCTTCATGTTGATAAACAGGGGGATTGAAGGTAATCCCGATAAGTGCCAGGCAGTCGTGGAAATGCAAAGCCTTAAAAACGTTAAGGACGTGCAAAGGTTAGTAGGAAGGGTAGTAGCCTTATCTCGGTTTATGCCGAAGATGGCGGAGAAAATCAAACCTATTTTAAGTCTACTGAGAAAAGTCTCTCGTTTCAAGTGGGATGGGCAGTGTGAGGAGGCCTTTGTGCAATTAAAAACATTTTTAGTCTCCCCACCTGTAATACAGAAGCCTCACCAAGATAAGCCCATCCTGATTTACTTGTCGGTCTCGACCGAAACAATCAGCGCAGTGTTAATATAGGAGATGGACGGTGAACAACGACCAGTATATTTTGTCAACAGAACATTGCAAGAGGCGGAGACGTGATACCAAATGATCGAGAAAGTACCTCTCACACTGGTAATTACAGCTCGAAGAATGCGTGCCTACTTCCAGAACCACGAGATCATTGTCAGAACATATTACCCAATAGCGCGAATATTGTCAAAACCTGATTTGGTAGGCCGAATGATCACATGGTCTGTGGAGTTGTCGAAATATGCCATTCGAATTCAGCTGAGAGGTGCAATCAAGGCACAAGTCTTGGCAGATTTCGTAGCCGAAATGGGATAGGAACCTTTAGAGGTTCATGAAGAGCACCCGGTATGGATCGTTTCCGTAAACGGGTCATCGAACAACAAGGGCGCAGGAGTTGGCATTGTGCTGGAAGGACCAGGGGAGCTTTTGGTTGAGCAATCCTTACAATTCGGATTCAAAACATCTAATAACTAGGCCTACGAGGCTCTAATAGCAGGATTGGAATTGGCCCAGGATATGGGGGCGAAAGCTGTCATTTGCAGAACTGATTCATAGTTGACAGTAGGGCATATAACAGGAGAATTTCAAGTCAAAGATCCATTGTTGTTGAAGTATTATCACAAGGTAAAATCACTAATGAAAACCTTCTCAACAGTCAAAGTCGAACATGTCAAAAGAGAGCGAAATGCTCGAGCAGATCTGCTATCCAAGTTGGCTAGTGCCAAGAAGAGAAGTCAACATAGATCCATAGTGCAACAATTTTTAGAATCACCAAGTATAAGAAGGGAGGAACCCGTTTGTTGCATGACGCAGAGCACGGAGGCATGGTTTGAGCCCATACGACAATACATCACCACAGGACAGTGTGGAGAAGAAGACGAACGATTGATGCGAATGAAGTGTAGTCGGTTCACAATAGTGGGCTCCGAGCTGTATAGAAGGGGATATGCTCGCCCACTACTGAAATGTGTCACCAACGAGCAAGCTCAGTACATACTGAAAGAATTACATCAGGGAATGTGCGGTCTCCATATAGGATCAAGAAACACCCTTTCCAGAATTCTAAGGGTCGGATACTATTGGCCGACTATGCAAGCTGACTACATAGAATACACAAGAAAATGTAAAAAGTGTCAAGAGTTCAGTAATCTCATCCATACCAAACCAGAAGCTCTGCACAGTATTATGCCGCCATGGCCATTTGCGATGTGGGGAATGGATATTGTTGGACCGTTCCCCCCAGGAAAAGGACAGTGCAAATTCCTTTTGGTTGGAGTCGATTACTTCACAAAATGGATTGAGGCCGAACCCTTAGCAACAATCTCTGCAGATTTGGCATTCCACACACCATAGTGTCCGACAATGGGACACAGTTTACAGAGCACACTCTGATAGCCTACTACGAAGAACTGGGCATCCGTCATGTAACCAGTTCGGTTGAACAACCCCAAACAAAAGGTCAAGCAGAAGCCGCCAACAAGATCATTTAAAACGAGCTGAAGAGAAGGCTAGGAATGGCTAAAGGTAGGTGGCCAGAGGAATTGCTAGAAGTATTGTGGGCATATCGATGTACGCCCCAGTCCACCACCGGAGAAACACCATACAACATGGTGTACGGGACAGATGTCATAATACTTGTTGAAGTGGGGGAACCGACCGTGTGTTGACAATTAGAACATATGAGTCTTAATGATGAGAGCCTAGCAACCAATTTAGATGTAATCAACGAGCTATGAGACAAGGCTCAGATCAAAGAGCAGGCCAGCAAAACCCGAGCAGAAAGAAGATACAACACCAAAGTAAAACCGAGAAGCTTCCGCCCAGGAGACCTAGTATGGAGAATGCGCAACGAGGCAAGAAAAAGTGATGGTAAGACCAACTGGGAGGGTCCTTTCCATGCAGCCGTAGTAGCAAGTAAAGGTGCATACTGCTTAGAACGCTTATCCGGACAAGCTGTACCAAGAACCTGAAATGCAACACACTTGAAATTTTATTTCAACTAATTTAATGTAAAGAGGGTACTCTTTCCTTCATTAGTGTTTTGTCCCTAAGGAGGGTTTTCACTGGTAAGGTTTTAATGAGGCCTGAATTGTTGATCGTAATACGAAAGTATCTTGAACCTTAATATTGTGTTATCATTTCTACTTCCTACAATGATCAGAACGACTTAAAAGGTGCCTAATAGTCACTCCAACGTGACGGTCACCTCGTATAACCGATATGCATGGTGAAACACCTAAAATCCGAGCAGATCGCTCCATGGTAAACATTGCCAAGTAACTGATATGCATCCGGAGCCATTTCACTCCAAGGTGAAACTCCTAAACACCGAGCAGTTTACTCCATGGTAAACATTACCAAGTAACTACTCGTAAAATATTTTGAAGGCCACAATCCTTGAGCAAAAAACGCGTAACACCGATTCAGCAGCACCACGACTACTAATAAAATTGCAATAACAGATAACATTAAGAGTGAGTCAGAATTTCATTGCCATGACGAAACAAAGGTACATGAGCATTGGTGGCTGAAACCATTACATCCAAAAAAGTTGCCTACAACAATTATACAAAAAATGATTTACAAAACAAAGAGAAAATTAAGTCTACTGTCATTCCTCCCCAGCAGCACCATCACCCTCCTCCTCTTCTTCCTCCCCTTCGTCACCCTGGCGGTCAGTCTCTTTGGGCGTGGGATCCCTGGCAGCAGTAGGTATGTCCTTGATGGGTACCAGGCAACCATTGAAAACATCCTTATCAGAATCCATGTTGTTTTGCTCTAGTAAACCATAAAGAAACACAACCTGGATGATAGCTTGGCTAAAAGCCTCCTTATGCAAATTCAACACATAGTCTTTTAGATCGTTGAGCTCTATCTCCAGCTGCGCTTTCTCGGACACTACTTCATCGTGCACTAAAGTGGCTTAAGAAAGGGATTGCTCGAGTTCTCAAACATCGGTCGAGAGCCTCTCGTTTGATTTTTTCACCCCCCTTCAGAATAGGCTCTCAGAGCATCCCTCTCTTGTTCCATTTTCTTTAAGTTCAATTTCGTAGTCCATAAGGCCTCACCTAGGGCAGTATTCGCCTCACGACTCTCCTTAAGAGACTGATTGGAAGCCGACAACTCTTCTTTTATCTTCGCCAACTCAGCTACACCGCCCTTCAACACATGGGCCCTGATGACTTTGGTTATAGCCAAGGAACGATTATACATCTCTAGACAAGTGTTCACCAAGTCTACAGTTGAGCATCCACTCAGGGTCTTCTTCTCAGCACTTGAAAGGGCAACGCTGGAGCCTTTGGCGAAGCTAAGTTTCGATCCAAACAGCGACTCCACCAGGCCCTTATCGGTCTCAGCCAAGTCTTTGCTAGACGAAGGAGCACTCGGCCGAGACCTCTTCGAGGAAGGCTGAGAGGAGGACTCTTTCTTCTCGTCCTTGGACTTATGTTTCCTCTTCTCAGAATCTGGAGGAGGAGGAGCTTGGTCAGGAAAGGGGGCGTGAGTCTCAGCTGTGCTCCTACCGACAACCTTTTCGGTGGCTACGCAATCTTCCTTTATCTTCTTCAGGCGATCAAGGTAGGCAGGTCCTCATTGAGCCATTACACCTGCCATACAATATATAAATTCAGCAGGGTTAAAAACTGAGACCACAACGGATTAATAAAAATGAAACATACCATATAAATCCACCCAGCGGTGCGAAGAAAGATAAAGCTTAAGAATGGAGCGGACTTTAAGTTTCCGAGGGAGCTGGTCCATTATTTCAAACATCCTCTTGTCGTCCTCGGTCACAGGAGACCTTGGCTAAGAAAGATAATAGACAGGATCCCGGGTTTAGTACAAAAGAAATTTGGGAGTGTCCCCATCAAAAAAATAATGCCTACCAGCAACAGTTATGACAATTTTGAAAAAAGAATCTTTAAAATATTTATAAGACGAGGAAAAAGGAGTGAAAAGAACGTTGTGAGATTGGCTAACCAATGAGACCCACTTGACAGGATAGGAGGGGCGGGTACTATAATATGAAAGAAACACATGGGGAGAAGGGCGGAGATGAAACATCTCGACAAGAAGTCGAAATGCCTGAAGTGACGCCCAAGAGTTAGGATGCAACTGCATGGGTGCCACATTTAGCGGGCCCAGAATACCTATTGTGAATTCGTCAAAAGGAAGGCGAATGTTGGAATCAATAAACATGCAGGGATAAATATAAAAGAAGTCATGACTATGACCTTCTCGGCCATGACACATATTATCTATGGGAGTACAGCGTTCAGCAAACAACTCCGAACTTGTTTGCCTGAAGTGAACATGGGTACTGCTACAGCATAGGTGGAAACCATAGACGACCACCTATACCTAGAAAACCGACCAATAACCAGAGAACTCGCCCACTCATATCCTTGGCGACGAAGCAAGTTACTCTCGACAATCTCAGATGGGAGCATGCCAGTGGCAGTAGGCTGCTCGAAAGCCTCTATACCATCATTACCAGACGCCTCCTCGGATATAAGAGGCGAATCTCCGGACACTCTTGACATTGCCCTAACGCTTGAAGAAGAACTGCCAGCAGACTTAGAGAAACCAGACAAGGACGACATCTTTACCTCTCGGAATGAACGCGCTACACCTAGCCACTACGATGTTTTCGGGTTGTCGGATATCGGAGAACAAAAGGATGACACGCAAAGCAACCTGTGGCCCCAACCTCTATTTATAGAGTAAACCTTCTACCAAGGAAAAGGTGAACAGTGCACAATCAACTTCCTACCGTCAGATCAAAAAAGGCACGCACCCCCAACAAGATACGTCATATCAAGGCAAAATTTCCCACCCAAAAATAAAAAAATAATATATATATATATATATATATAAAGAGAGGGGGAAGAAAAGGGAAGGATAAAAGATGTGCTATTAATCACGCCCACTATTCGGAACATCCGAAAAGTCACAACTTTGAACCTTCTCGCTCGTACCATCGCTCAAGCTTGTGGGGCAAGTGTACTATCCGACCTAGGGCGACCTCTTGCCGCCCTAAGATTGCCAGCCCATGGATTAAAGGAAAATGCCTAGAAGCTTCAGACCGAAAAGTATGCGGTCTACGAATAACTTGGTAATCAAAGCACACGCAACATCTGCCAAGTAGGCCTACAAAAAGCTGACATAACTTAAGTTTTAAGTCAAAGATGAACTCTATACATACAAGGGTAAACAAGGTCAAAGATACATAACTATTAAGCTAAAATACACATACCTCAAACTTACTTGAGTGTCGGAGTGTAATCACAGGTTCACCCCCACGTGGAGTAGGCGAACAGTAAATGGACTAAATGAATATAAAAGGCCCACACAGGATAGGCGACAAGAGACCAGAGCTAGCCTACTTGAGAAAGAGGCGAAGACCATTCAGTGATCTCAACCTTATCTGAAGTGCCGTTCAGATTTGTGTAAGAACATATATGTTGGCAAATTATTGGCGGGAAAATAAATGATGGGAGGAAGAAAGTGTGCATTAGGAATGTCACAGTATGTTGATAGTACCATTTAAATACTATGTATGTTTAATATGCAGAGGAAATTATGGTTTGCATGAGCCATTGTTAATTTAGGGAATTTCGATGTCTCATTCTTTCCAAAGCTGCTTATAAGTTCGTTTCTCATGAGTATATATTTGAAGCTCTGCAGAAAAATAAATTATAAACTTTTAATGTAAACTTAAATATTTAAATTAACTTGCGCTAGCTTTAACTGTTTTATGTATGATAGAGTATAAATTATATTTTTTTTGCTAGAGTTATCAAAGAACTAGACCGTTTCGGCAAGTTCAATCCCTTGAATCGGTCTAGAGTCCTGTTCGAATTTTCTTGAAAACTGGATTTCAGTGGAATTGGGATAGAATTGATTGAACTAAAATCATAAGTTTGAAAAGTTCACCCAGTTGATTTAAAATATATATATATATATTTTTAATAAAAGACTTGTTGTTGCCATTAGATTTTATTTGTTATTCTGGAACTTAAATATAATTTATTAGATTTACTTTCGACTTATTATATGTTATGTGTTATGATTTATGATATTTTAAGTGGAATTTAAATTGTAATTTATAAGTTTATGTGTATTATCCTTTTTTATTAATATCGGTTCATATATTGTATTATAATATTAAAAAGTTCAAACAATAATATTTTATTGAAATCAGTTTAATCTCAAGTAAATATTCAAATTTTGAAGTAATGCCTTCACCAGTTAATAATAGATTACAACATTGTTTTGCGATTTTTTTTAAGGTAAATAAAAACCTAAAGTTATTTTGTTGGTGTGGAATATGGTGGGTAAGGAACACAATATATTATAGTTTTATTGTTGAAATGAAGATGAAATTGTTGAAATGAAGATGAAATTAAAAAGAAATAAATTAAATAATATTAATATTTTTTTTCAAAATGTACTAGTCGACGGAAAGAAGATGTTGTTCATCTACAACGACGTCAAGAGCAATATTATGCAACTAATTACCTTATAAAACATTAATTAGAAATGGTAATGTGGATTGGATAATGTATTCTCCCACTCAATTAAAGAAGTATAAATCGGATTGAGTATTCTAATTTGTTAGGTCGCTTAGGCCTATCCAGCATAAACTTATACCAATAACGGGGTCAAGCTGATTAATTCGCATAATCTTTAATAAAAGTTAACTATATTTTAAAGTTATTAAAATGGAATAATAACAATAACCTTTTTGAAGTTAAGAATAATATGATTAACTATTATAATATTTAGTATTTTAAACAATATTTTTTTATATTTTTTTTACGAACGATTTAAATTTGATATATTTATTTAATGTAGATATTAAATTTATATTTATTCAATTTATTTAAATATTATTGTCAATGATAGGTTGGGGAATATGATAATCGTAATTCTCTATGGAAAATTAGGATTTTTTTTATCTTGAGCCCTTTCATGTTTACATTTATCTTGGTGGGTGTATGGTGATCTTACTTGGCTGATTGCATTTGTTCACATTCTATTCTTCTTGTGGTGGACTATAGTTTCTTCTTCTGGTTTGTTATTTTCTACATAATGTGCGTGTAGTTCGTGGGGTTCCTAATCTCTTGGGGTTGCCTCAATGATTAAGATATGAAACAAATCGGGCAAACTTCTTTCGCAACTATTGTGCACAAAAGATGTTTATTCAAACTCTAAATAACGCTTGTGATATTCCTCTATCTCAATTTTCCTCTCTTAACTCAAAGGAGATATTATTTATGTCCACATCTCAAAAAAAAAATGTATATAGGCTTAAAGTGTGTAAGAATCAATTGCATGGTAAGATAGTGTTTGCCAAAAGAGATAAGCCTCTAACGCACTTAAATGTGTGCAGGAAGCTGGACCTTGCTTAAAAAACTTTGTTCTTCAAGGCGATTCCTTTTAGCAATGTATAACCATGTGATGAAATGAAAATATGAAAAAAAAATAAAAAAAAACATGAGAATGAAAATATTATCTTCATTTTTCTATTGGAACAAAAGTAAAAAGTTGAATATATAAGAAGTTTACCCATTCTAGGTCTAGCTAGAGAGAGAGAAAATAAATAAAAATATTACACTCTGATTTTGTCATAAAGACAAAATTATAGAATTGGTGACAATTTGAGTTTGTCATGAAAACAAAATAACATAATTATAAGTCTCGTATCCATAACTTCTGAAATCCCCCGCAAGCTAGGTAACAAATATTCACGAGACAAACAAATATTCTTGAAATATTAAAGATTTAAAGGCTTTGATATAAATGTCAGCCAATTTCTCTATGGTAGACATGGGAAGTAGATGGATTAAACCCCCTCTTTCAATTTTCTTTTTTAAAAATGTTACAAACCATTTCTATGTGATTCGTACACTCGTGAAACACTAGATTTGCTTTAATGTATCTTGTTGAGTCATTATCACAACATAAAAGAGATGATTTCTCAAAAGGGACTTTGAAATCTTGAAGAAGATAAACTAGGCATTGAATTTCACATGTAATAGTGGTCATTGCCCTGTATTCAACTTCACAGGAACTTTTTGATATTGTTCATTGCTTTTTTGATTTTCAATATATAAGGGAATTCCCAAGATTCACACTAAAACCAATCACTGATTGCCTTGAATCATTGCAGGTCCCCCAATCACTATTACAAAAGGCTTTTAGATAGACAGAAGTGCTGGAAGAATTCTAATTGCTGCATTATAATGAGCAATTGTAGACTTATTAAGAAACTAAGGAAGTTGTTGAACAGAAAAGATTATGTCAGGTCGAGTATTAGTGAGATACATAAGCCTTCCAATCATTGTTTGTGTGTATCCCTTCACCACTAGCCTTACTTTATACCTTTCAACAATCCCATCATCCTTATATTTTGTTTTGAATACCCATTTACAACCCATGACAATTTTGTTCTTGGACAGAAGAGCAACCTCTCATGTTTGATTTGACTCCAAAGCATATATCTCACATTGTACAGATTTCTCCAACAGTCATGTTTCATAGCTTTAGAATAAGTGTTTGACTCATCATATGAAGAAAGAGACATAACAAAATATTTACAAGGTGATAATTTATTATAAGATAAAACAAAATCCAAAGGATATTTAACTCTAGAAGATGTATTGGAAACATTCAGATTACAATGATAATCCTTTAGATACTCAAGTGGACTTTTTGCTCTGGTACTCATTCAAATTGACTGTGTTATTTCATGATTTTCATTGAGGTTTTGGTCTCTATGGGAACAAACTTTTTCTAGAGCCTGAATGTCTGATTCATGGTCATTATCAACATTATCACACGGTGCAAAAATGACTTGTGATGACTAACTCAAAACACGTTGATTTTCTGATTCATGGTCATTATTGCTGTTATTTTAACATAATCACAGGGTAGAAAAATGACTTGTAATTGTTGACTCAAAAAATGGTTGATCTTCTGTAAAAGGAATTTGATCGTGAATGCTTGGACTATAAATTTCGTTTCTAGTATCCTAAACCTTTTGATATGGAAAAACATGTTCATAGAAGACAACATCCCTAGACACAAATTTTTCTTGATTGAATATTCAAAACAGTATATCCTTTTGTTCCCCTGTTAAATCCAATAAAAATACATTTCGATGCCTTTGGATCAAATTTACTTCTATTTGTTGACAAAGTGCTTGCATAACATAACGATCCAGACACCTTTAATTGATTAAAATTTGGTGCAGTTTTGTAAAGTATTTCATGAGGAGAAAAATAATTTTAAACAGGTGTTGGAAGCATGTTTATAATATGCCCAACATGTATCACAAAATATGACCAATAAATATTGGGTAAATAAGATTGTATCATGAGAGTTCTTGCTACATTTAATAAATGACCATGTTTCCTTTAAACAATACTATTTTGTTGTGGAGTATTGACACATGAAGTTTGATGTATTATTCCTTTGTTGATAAAAAAATTAATCATGAAAAATTCAGTCACATTATCACCTTTTATTATTTTTATTGCGGTTTCAATTTGTGTTTGAATAAAAAGAACAAAATTTTCCAAAGTCTTAACAACTTAAGATTTTTGTTTTAAAGGAAAAATCCACGTGTACCTTGAATAATCATCAACTATGGTCAAGAAATATTTATGACCCTGAATTGATGATATTGAGTATGGTCCCAGAGATCAACATGAATCAAATCAAAACATTTTTTAGATTTAGATGCACTAAGAGGAAAGAGAAGTCTTTTTAGCTTTGCAAAATGACAAACATCACAAACAAAAAGATTTGTTATATTTAACAAAAGGAAATGTATTTTTGATAACATCAATGGATTTGTTTGAAGCATGCCCTAATCGAAATGCTAAAAGCTTTCTAGATCACTAGTAGTAAAATTGACATTATTGGTGATATGTGAAGATTTGATAAGTTTGATTTGAAGTTTTTGATAAAAAGGGACCCTGAGTATATAAAGTCTATCTTGCATCTCAGTTGAATCAATTATTTTCAAAGAGTTATTGTTCTCAGTGTGACATCCACTAGAGCCAAACGTAATCACAGAAGATAAATTATCAACCAATTTTGCTACTGGAAAAAGATTAAAAGCGAAATTAGGAATATACAACACTATCTATGACGTGATTTTGATTGAAAAAAACACTTCCAGAATAATTGGGAATGACTTGATTTCTATTAGATAATTTGACACTGATAGGATTAATTTGATAATATGAAATGAAATGAATAAAGGGTGAACAAATGTAGTCAATAATACCACTATTAAGAATTCAAGAACTAAAAGAGGAAAGAAATTTGTTATCAATGTATGTTGTCATGTTGGAAGGAATAATAGCGATTTAATTAGAAGCATGTTCACTAGATTTAGACGGTTGTAAAAGGGCTAACAATGTTTGATATTGCTCAAGAGTAAAACCAATTTGTTGAGAATATACTTTTAACTTTAAACCTTTATAATTCTACTGATTATTATTGTAATCTACTTTTTGATTTTTAAAACTTAAACTGAGGTGGAAAATCATATGTTTTCTATAACATGTATCAATCATATGTCCTGTCTTTCCACAATGACTGTAGACTTTAGAAGTATATCAATCATCTTCTACTAGTATTAGTCATTGTCTTGGACTGATCACCAAAAATTTGTTTCTCTTGTGTACCGAGAGAACAAATTATATTCAAGGATGACAAGGAGTCTCGTGAGAGATCAACAATTTCAGCCATGAGTAAATATAACAACCAGAGCTCTGAATCAGTGCTCGGATACCATATTATGAAATGGAAAGATGATAAACAATGAAAAAATACAAATACAAGAGAATGAAGAAATGATCTATGCTTTTCTATTAAGAACAAAAGTAAATAGCTGAATATATACAAGAAGTATACCCATTCTAGGTATATATCTAAAGAGAGAGAAAAGAAATAAAAATATTGTACTCTGATTTTATCATAAAGACAAAATAACATAATTGATCTTAGCTTCATTCTATAAATCTTACAACCATATCTTTTAAAAGAATTTTTATCCATACATAAAATCAGCATTACATATTGATTTACATCCTTATGAAAAATCAATATTATATATTGATTTGTACATATTAATTTGCATCTAAAGGTATTATATACAAATTTAATTAGTATATAAATCCATATCTAATACCAATGTTTACATTATTATTATTATTAATATTATTAACATTATTATTATTATTATTAAAATTATCAATATTATTATTAATAATATTATTAATATATTATTATTATCATTACTATTAACATTATTGTTATTATTATTAACAATAATAATATTAATATTATTATTATTGATATTATAATTATTATTAACGTCTATATCATTATTATTAATGTAAATAATAATAATAATAATATTATTATTATTAATATTATTATTATTATTAGTTTTGATATTATGATTATTAATATTAAAAATAATTATAATAATAATAATAATAATAATATTGATAATGTTATTATTAATGTTGATATTATTATGAATGTTAATATTATTACAATTATTATTAATGTTGGTATTATTATAATATTAATATTAATATTTGTAATAATAATAATATTATTATTATTAATGTCAATATTGTTATTATTATTTTTAATTACAAAAATTATAATCATAATAATTACAACAATAATAATTATAATAAAAATATTAATAATCATGTTATGACAGTAAGGTTTATATATAGTAGCAAGCCGAAGTCTATTGTATTTGAATCTACCTACTTATTAGTAGGAATTTTTCAAAATTGGTCATTTATTTCTAATATTTCATTATAGTTAAGTTGTACTTCAAAATATGTGATACTACTTTTGAACTCGTCTTATGTGTATGAGCCTTATCCCGAGTGTCTATCTTCAAGACGATTTTAAAATGTTTTTAGAGAATATAGATAAAGGTTTTTAAAAAAAATTAATATCAATTATGTAATTTTGTTTTTATAATAGAATTAAATTATCATCAATTCTGTTTATTTGTTTTTATGACATATTATCATATTGTAATCATTTTAATTTATTTTTTTATTTAACTATATTTAGAATAAATATAATACTTTTATATATATATATATATATATATATATATATATTTAATTCTCTATTTTAGATCAAATATAAAATAATATAAAGATTATTTTCATTCTCCTATATTATGTTTAATTTTATTTATTTTTGTTCATTGTTTTTTTACTATAAATGTTAAATAAATGTTATGTCTGAAAAACAACTCTAAACTAATAAAATTAATTAAAAAGACCAAAGTCTCCATGAATTACATAAAACATAATTATATAGGCTTAGGGAGAATAATAGTGAAAAGCAGAAAATAGTAGAAACACAACATTAGAAACTAAGTGTTGTGCAACACAAACACTTATTCAGTAGCTATATTGGATAAGAAATGTAATGGTGTTTGGAAGGCAACGTACGAAAGCTAAGGAATGTAAGCAACAGGGTTCAACCTAGGAGTAACCAAAGCAGCAAGAGGAACCTTTTTCTGCAAGGCAAGGCCAAAGGACTCGTCCATGTTCAAGTCCCCCACTTGGTGTGGCAGCTTCCAATCAAAGGAATGCACCAAGGTGCCCAAAATGTACTGCACCAACACAATCCCCATTCTGGTCCCGGCGCAGATCCTTCGCCCAGCGCCAAAGGGTATGAGCTCGAAGTCATTCCCACGTGGCTCGATCCTTGTGTTCTTCCCACTCAAGAACCTCTCTGGCCTAAACTCCAAGGGGCTGTCCCACACTTGGGGGTCTCTCCCTATGGCCCAGATGTTGACGCTCAAGCGAGTGTTCTCGGGGATGTACGAGCCGTTAACTTGGCATGGTTGGTTGGAGATTCGAGGGAGGTTCAGAGGGGTTGAAGGGTGCTTTCTGTAGGTCTCTTTGCATATGGCTTGGAAGTAAGGAAGGTTTGGGATGTCAGATTCTTTCAGCCGACGCTCCCTGCCTATCACTTTGTCCATTTCCTCCTGAGCCTTCTTCATGATGCTCGGCTTCTTCACCATCTCTGCTAAGGACCACTCTATGATGCTTGAAGATGTGTCGGTTCCTGCTGTGAATAGGTTCTGTTTCACACCAACATATCGTGAAGCTTCTGTTCATAAATTACTATTCACATGATTTCAAACTTTTTTCCAATTTTGTATCAGTTACCCATTTCTTTTTTATTAAAAAATTTAAACTGTACATAAATTCCCTCTTTAAAAAAGTGAAGTTGCAATCAATTATTCACACCGACAAACTATACGTAATGAGACAAAATTTCAGATGCATTAATTACTCATCAATTATGATTCGTACGACTAATCCATCCAATATATATATATATATATATATAATAGACGGGAAGTGCTTTATTTTTGGAAAGTTATAACTAAAAGGAGAACTAATAGTTCTTTCTAATGCACTCTTAGTCTTTAATTTATGAAGATAGATTTGAATTATTAGGGTGTTGAGAGAGAGAGAGTGATGGTTACCAAAAGCAAAGCCTTGATGTGGACAAGTGAGAGTTTGTGTTCCTGAGGTTGGTCTTCTTGAGCATAATGAGCCATGACCATGTCCAAGAAATCAGGCTTATCCTTCCTCTTGTGCTTAGAAGCGAGATGGTCTTGAATCATGTTTGTCAATAAGACATCAAACTTCTTGTGCAACTGCTTCATCCCACGCTCTATGCCTTGCAAGTCCAACTTGGCCAAGAAGGGAATGAAATCACCGATGTTGAAGTAGCCTGCAACAGTCATGAGCTCCACCACCATGTCCTTGAACTGGTTGGACTCGGAACCCTTGGTCTCGAAGACTCGACGACTGAGTATAACTTGGCCTATCATGTTGGCCATAGAGTAGGTCAAGATTTCAGGGACCACGACAGCTTCACCCCTCTTGCTACACTCGTACATGGTACCAAGCATCTGCCCCATCTCTTCCTCTCGAACCTTGCTCCACTCCTCCAGAGCCTTTCCTCCAAGCATGTGCAGGTTGCTTAGTTTCCTCAGCAACTTCCACCTCGATCCGTAATCAGCAAACACCATATCCTGTCAACAACCATCAATACATCAACATTTTCCTAAGGAATTTCATTTCATTTCCTAAACTATTTTAAAAGGATGTTTGGATAATTCTTTTATAACTTTCTTTTTAAAATATAAAGACGAAAAGTAAAATGATTTTTTTAAGTTAAAAAATATATTAAATCAATTTTAACTTTTTAAAAAATTCATTTTAAAAATTTTGGAGAAAGGTTTGTTCACACATTTAATTGTATCAAAGCTGTCAATCAATTTTTAATTAATTTGAAAATTAACCGATTTTTTTTAATGAATAATGGTTTAAAATTGTACTTTGTAAAATAAAAACAAGAGAACTCGTAACCTTATATTTAAAATAGTCATCTGAGATTTAATACAAAAGTAACTTCCATTAACATACCTTTTCTCAAATTACGTCCAAATTTCGACTTCTTTAAAATTTTAAACAAACATTCGTTTTTGAAAATATTACATCTCACCAATTTTTACATCGCGCATCTTTTTTTCTAAGTTTAAAAAATATTATACTTGCACACCTTGGTAATATGAGAGATTACTATAATATATAGTAAAAGAAAAAGCAAGAGATATAAATATAATTTTCAAAAAAATGTTATAAATTATCATTATAATTTACTCTTAAATAACTTTTAATAGGATACTGTACGTGTGATTAAATGCTCTTATTCATAAATATTAGTAAGTGTACTAACTGAGAAACTCACTCCAGTGTGTACATATTAAAAAGAAAATTGAGGAGAGAGGAATTAATTATATATAGCATACAATTTAACCCACTTTTTGTAGAATCCACAAAATATTCTTTTATACAAACAAACAAATCAGAATCTACCTCTAAATACATAATTAAGCTTAAATAATTGTTTTATATATTTGTATCATCGACAAGGGTCAAGTTTACTTTTATTAATTAAAAAAAATAGCTTCCTAATTTAAAAACTACTTGCTTATAACAAATTAGAAAGCAAAATTGAACTATTTTCACGGTTTTGAATTATAGAAGAGCAGAAAAATCACTTTTAAAACTGAATCGATCCAAGAGCAAAACTTATTCCAAATATAGCAAGAAGAAAAAAACAAAGACACAGAAGCATGTATCTCAACTACTTTATTTTTCCTTTTTAAGTGAAAAGATGTCGTCATAATTTTATTATTTTAGTTAACACTTTTGTATTATGGTTTATTCATTTTAAAATGAAACATGTTTATAAACCTTCACAGTTTATAAACCTTATACATGATGGTTCATAAATCACCCTTATAAAAAAGTTATTTTTTCACATTTAAGTAAGCAAAAGATGTTTAGTAAAAAAGACAAAGATGTATCCATAAAATTTCAGAAACCTGTGCATCATAAGCCAAGTGTGTTGCACCAGCATTTGGAGGGCGATTGGAGAAGTTTTGGTCAAGGGTTTTGAGAAAGGCACGAGCAGCAGCAGGAGTAGAAGCCACAACCATGTTGTTTGTACCCATTTTTAGGTACATAACGGATCCATATTTCTTTGCCATATTTGCCAATGTCACATGGGGCATGCTTCCCATCAGAGGAAGTGCACCCACCACAGGCCACCCTCTTGGCCCCGGTGGCAGCTTCCGACCACGGCGTTTGAAGACTGTGCGAATGGACAAAAGGGTCACAAAGAAGATCAAAATTGACGCAGCGATTTCCTTCACAAGGAACAAGGTGTCCATGGTGAACACTAAAATCTTACTAACTGCCTATGAATCAAGTGTGGTGAATTTGATAACTCGGGACAGATATATACATAACATCCATGATGATGTGTGGTATCGTGTGGAGTTTGGCAAGGCACGTTGCCACCAACATTTGCTAAATAATGATAAGAAGAATAGTTGGTTTCTTTGTTCTATATCTGTGAAAATTCAATTAGGTTTATTTGAAATTTAGAAAATGGTGAATCTGAAAATAAAATGCAGGGTGTGAATCAATGTAGTAGTTTAGATTTTTCTTGTAATAAAAACTTTTAGTTAAAATTAAAATTTTTTTAACCTTGCTATTATTTTACTATTTTTCTTACAACTGCTTAGAGATGGTAAATATGCATACTTATTTTACACACATTTTCTGTTATTTAACCGTCATTTGATATTCATAATTTGCTAACTGGTTTATGTGATTGACCTTAGAGGTGACTTTTAGAACACCAAAAACAATAATTTTCAGTAATATAACAATAAGTTAATAAAATGGATTCTTTTCGTAATAGATGTATATTATTGTTTACCATTTTGGAAGAGATATATTATATATGAAATTTATTCACAAGATGCTATTCCTACTTTTATTTCACATTATTTATCTTGTTTTATACTTTTGTCTTCCTTTGTTATTTCTTTATTAATTATAAAAAAGATTCTAAGAATTTATTACATATGCAAGAACAATTTCTCTCCTCGAGGGGTCCTCAATAAAATAATGATAATTTATAGAAAATATATGAATATAGTTTTGGATCTTCTAAGAGTACAGTTTCCCATTAGACACTCAGAATTCAATAAGATTAAGATGGAATAATTTCTCAATATTTTGAATAAAATTAAGATGAAATAATTTCTCAATAATTTGGTGAGTAGTGCATGAATTAGAAGATTGACGATAAATCTTTATGAATATGGAAAGTGAGTGACTGATGAATCTAAGAGAGTAGGTTATGAACTCACATGTGTGCAACCAAACCTTCCATGTTCAACCTAACGTCGAAGAGAGAGAATGCAGCTACCTACCATTCTTTGTGTGAAAATATAAAATATCGGAGAGTCCTAAATCCATATCAGTGTCAGAAAATTTTGATTCTGGTTCTTAGTTTCTTACTTTAAAATATGTTTCTAAAAATATTGTAAATTATTTTACGATTATTTTCCAATCATATTCTGATAATTATTTGTAAATAAAGTTCTTTAAAAATAATTGCACATATTTTCTCATTCTATTTTTTTCCCCTTCGTAGTGTACTTTGAGTTATGATTATGAATCATCCTCTACTAAGTATTTGGCACATGCTTTTAAGAAGTAGAAATGTGTTCTGAACAAACTTTCAAACATGCTTAATCACATTTAGACAGTTATTTGTAACGCAAGTCTTTTAAAAAATAAAAGATAAAAAATAAAAAAGAAGTCGAATATATTTCCTCATTCTCTTCTGTCTTTTCCTTCAAAGTACTTAGGATATTATTATGAATCATTCCTCTAGTCAAGTATTTAGCACATGCTTTTAAATGTGTTCATAAAAAAATTTAAATATATGGTTAAATTGATAATTGAAATTTGTGAAGTTTTTAATGATAAGCAAAATATATATATATATATATATATATATATATATATATATATATATATATATATATATATATATAAATTTTAAATA
>Ga0099824_1000321_pt1 | contig 51937 bp, 25 predicted proteins | sample SiratrowhiteBW_FD_76837 | JGI IMG/M metagenome (GOLD analysis project Ga0099824, IMG submission 76837) | Root nodule microbial communities of legume samples collected from California, USA - Siratro white BW | ecosystem: Host-associated > Plants > Roots > Nodule | place: USA: California... | reverse complement strand
GATTGTTGTGTTTTGTTGATGAAGGTTGGGAAAATGTTTTTTTCCCCCTTCTGTTTTTTTTTTTTAAAAAAAAGCTTATTTCCCCCCCCCCCCCAACAAAAGTTATTATCAAACATTCAAAATGCCATTTATCCAATCATTTTGAAAATATTTGGCAATTAAAATGAATTTTTATCGCCAATGTAGTTTGGTTGTTAATTTTTTTCAGTTGATGTAGTTGGAGAAATGAATTTATTAATGTCATCTGCAGGTATCGTGATGATTACAGAGACCGGGATTATAGGAAGAGAAGTCGCAGTAGAAGCTATGATAGGTATGAACGTGACAGGCACCGTGGTAGAGACAGGGATTATCGTCATAGAAGCAGGAGCCGCAGTACCAGTCTTGATTACAAGGGTCGTGGCAGGGCACGCTATGATGATGAGCGTAGTAGAAGCCGGAGCAGATCAGTTGATAGGTCTGCATTTGTTGATATATAGTTCTTGCAATATTTTTGACCCAATTTCTTGTTATAATTATGTTTAACTCTCTCATTGATATTCTTTATAGTCGTTCCCCTGCACGACGCAGCCCTAGTCCTCGAAAGAGTCCTTCCCCACAGCGGAGCACTTCCCCCCAAAGAAGTGCTTCCCCTAGGAAAAGCCCACGGGGTGAAAGTCCAGCAAATCGTAGCCGTGATGGACGTTCTCCTTCCCCGCACAGTGTATCACCACGTGGTCGCCCTGAAGCTTCACGAAGCCCTTCCCCTCGAAATTCAAATGGTGATGTAAGTAACTTGTCTTAATGCAGCAATAGAATTTACCAAACTTTTAGTCAATAAGGTATTTATTTATTGTGACTTTTCCGTTTTTGTTCTCTTGCAGGAATAAGATATGCTTCACATGAAAAATTCTAGAGATGATGGGCTATTGCAGCTGTAGCTGTTTTGCTATTGTTGGATCTTTTAGTCTATGTGAATGGTCTTATCCGAGTCATTGAAGGATTTTATGATCTAAGTGCTGTTTGGTAGGGTCAGACTTCCTTGATGTTTGGATTTTTTTTTATATTTGGACTTGCTATGTCATCTACTTCTGTGTTTGGTAACTATTAGACCTTGTAGTTGATAGGATAATTCTATCTCTGTTTAAGGGATTTTGCCATTTTATTTTCATTCTACTGTTTGTTTACAGTTTTCTCTCTCCATATCTTCATTTTCATTTCCCACTTCGTAAGAAGGAGTGACTGATCTAGTTAAAGCTCAGTTAATTTATATTGAAAAACTTATTGGGTTTTATAGTTATGATCGGGAAAAGTGATGGGGGGCCTGATAGGCGCATGTTGACTTGTTGCTGTTGATGCTGTTTCTATGTCATTGATGATTGGTCGTGAATTTGATGCTGGTTGCAAGAATATGCCGGTTTTAGGACTGATTTTTTACCAATGTGCTGAATAAACAGACAATTAGTTGACTTGGTTTTTTCCTGAATGATCTGATCATTGGTAAGCTTGTTTTGGTTTACTTTCTTGTTTCTTATGAGATCCCTCATAACCATTGAGAATATTCTGATTTTTGATCTGGTAATCGTGTTTGGCCTTGGAAAAAAGTGTCCTAAAAGGGATTCTTGATGCTGTGACGAACAAGTTGAGCCTATTTTGACATGTAGCCGATGCCTCATAGGAGTTGGACCTGTCATTTGTTGATTCAGATGCGGATACTAAACATAAAACTGTGGGTCGTAAATATGAACTTTAATGTGCCGGTGTTTATTTGGAAGTGGACAATGGTAACACATTCATGGCTGCTTTTTTTTGGGGTATTTTAATGGATAATTTTTAACATTGACCTTTCGAGATTATAACATCTGTCACTTAATGTAGTGAGATACGTTTGTTGTAGCACACTGCTCCATGACACTGTAGCTGTGAGGTGGTAGCTGATGCATCTTTAGTTGTAAGATATGCATGTGTTCGTGAATAATTTGAAGCATTAACCAGTTACTGTAGCTGACTGTTGCTGCCCTCTTTGCTGAGATCGGGTTGGCAATGGTATTAGCAGTTGGTACACTGATGATGGCTGTCTAGCTGTGCTGCTGGTTTCTGTTGATTCCAAAGCCGCATGACAGAATTGTTTTTTCCTACTGAACTGGTGATCTGTTTTTGTAGCCTCAGTTTAAGTTATTCATTCGTTCTTATGGCATTAAAAGATCTGTTGCTTTTACAATTATGATGGTGGTTAACATTTTGTCTGGTTATTATTGTTTAACAACTGAAATGACCAATGTGTTTGCAATCAGTTTCTCTTCAACGATTGAATTTGTCTAGGTTGTAGGATAGCACTTCAATTTATTTTATTTGTTGGCCATTTCTTTTAATGGCTGGCTGTTATTACTCAGCGAGTATTAAGGAGATGCTGTGCTGGCTGCCAAAGCACGCAGAATCAATAAACAGTCTTAAACTAGATATAATAAAGATTTATAATTGTTCAGTCTTGAGCTTGTTAAGATCTAGTTAGGTAATTTTTTTATTTGACTAGTGTTATTCCTAGGTAGTGTTAAGTGAGTGTTTCGATTCTTTGGGTATGTTTATTAACCTGAGCTCACGTTAGATGTGAAATGCCATTCCCGTTTTAGTGAACAATCATTGGTGTGAATTGTTATTGTTTTGCTTTATAGAGAATGGTGGATTAGGGATGATTAAATTGGAGCATTTTTTATGAACTTGCTGTAGGCTTTTAGCTTTGCATGATTGTTTAACTTCTTAATTAAGTTTGCTTAAAAACTGATTCAACTAATTGTATATAAAAAAACCTAATTTTTTTAGTGTTGTGAAACGACATTTTTATTTCATTGAATTATATTTTGGAGATGTGGCATTTAAAAATTTCAATTTAATCCAAATTGATGTGTGCTTTACATAATTTTGTTTCTATTCAATGCAACTCACATGTATATCAAATTTAAATAATGATTTCTGTATGGTTTTATTTTCGAAATTAAATTTGGATATTTTAATATACTTTAATGTGTGATATATATATATATATATATATCAAATCTAGTTTAGAAAATGTCTTCTAGTTTATTTATTTTCTATTGTGTATTGTTCGTGGTTTCTATTAAAGTAATTTCAAATAAAAAACGAAGAAAAATCTTTGTTTTCAACTTAAATAAAAACATAAATAATATTTAATGGTTGATTTTTTTTTTTATAGTAAATGAATTTTTAATTTATTTGATAGAATTTTATGTTTTTTAAAATAATCTTTTTTTTTTTTTGGAGGAACTTGAAAGAATAGGATAAATAATTACAAATAAGATGTGTGTATGTATACATAATGGATGTGTTGCAAAATCAATTTTCTCATGCTTAGATAAGTTTCTGATTTTATTACATTACATTTTTTTTTTTTAAGTTGGCAGATTAGGGCTTAAACACAAGAAAGTTCAATATAAAGTACTAATTTTTAGATTATAGAGTCTATTTCTTTATTTTTTCATCTTAATCCCTATCTTGAGGACTCAACCTGTAACAAATGAAAATAACTATTATTTGGATTTAAGTATATATAAGAGAATAAGAAAAGAACATCATCTAAAATGTAGTTGATTAGATGGAAGAGTCAAGATTTAAATATCACATTAAATAGGTTATTTTATCTAAAGTGGGACTCCTAAAAGATTCTTGATAAATTAAACATTTTGATTTAGATCTAAAACATTATATATTTATATATCTCCTAAGTTGAAATGTCACTCGAATAAATATTGTTAAAAAGTGATGTATCGAACTCTTTCTGACTTGTACTAACATTTTACATCTTTCTATTTTGAACTGCCGTAATAGAATAATAAAATTAGGTAACTAAAACAAATATATAAAAATTAGAGATTATAATTAAGAAAATCAATATAATAGGAGTCTAATATAAAATCTTTATTTTTTCAAGACTTTGAACCATTTTTCTTACTTTTTTAGATTCACAGTTTAAAATTTCTTTTTATTAAATACTCAGAATATAACTGAATATAGACCTAAAACTTGTTTAAGGAATTTTCTTATCAATAATTATAGTTATTTATTTTTATCTTTATTCAATTTGCAAAATCAAATTTTAATAAATCTTGGAGATCCACTAAAGAACTATATAAGTGGAATAAATTTTATTTTATAAATTATAAGATTAAGTTAAATTTAAATTTTACTTTATAAAAATAGTATTAAAATCTAACTAATAAGGTCTGATGAAAATGTCATCAAAAGTCCAATAAGTGAAATCTTTATTGGAGACAAAAAAGAAGAATTCTTTTGAAACTTAGGTAAATCTAAATGAAGATAATAATTTCAACAATGAAAAAGGGAAAAAAACGTATAGAAATAAAAGTCATATATTTTTGAAGAGAAGGATGTTGTGGTTCTAATGGAATGAGGTAGAACATATTTATATAAACCAAAGAATATATCTAAGCAAGAAATACCGAATGGAATTTGTCAGAAATGTTTAATATCAAAATTAGAAAATATCGAAACTATGCACTGATAGTTTCTGTACCATGACTAATGTTGACTTAAGTCTTGTTTCATAGGAGAAACTTCAATTTTCATTTTTTCTAATGGCGTTGTAGAGAGAGAGTTTTACATTAACTTGCACTAAACTTAATTCCAAGTAAATGAGAACATATTCTAAATGAGATTTAAAAAATAGACCTCTTATGTTTTAGTTTATGATCTTTCAATAACTAATTGCAGTTGCAAGCAGACGAAGAAAGCTTGAGTTTGAAATTTGTAAAAACACCAAAAGCCTCAAAATTAGTTGAATATGTCTCTATTACACCTATATTCCTTGGACATTGTGATTGGTCATGGTTTCTATGGAAATGAGAAGCAAAATGAATACACACTAGTGTATATATCTATCCCACACCGGACAGAAGGTATTAAAGTCCAAAAAGAAACCCTCAAAATGAAAGAATATATGAAATTTGGTGTAATTGGGGATGATAAAAACTAGAAGAAGTTGAAGGGGTTGAATCTCAAGTTGGTATAATTGGCACTGACATAAGCATTGAGTAACTCATTCTGAGCAGACCAGAAATCAGCCTTGAGACCCCCTCTCCTAATCGCCTTTAGAATTTTGTTCTTGTGTGTGTATCCAGTGACTACTACTTTTTGGCAGTTAGTGTCTACCTCCACTTTCTCTATCCCTGCATGTAGTGATCCATATGTTAGCTCAACAACCAACTCAGAAGAATTATTGTAGCACAGTTTAGCAAAGTCTCTTTCAATGAAACAAACCTTTTAATTTTGAGAGGCATTTCCTTAGTCTTTTCTCATGTATACAGACCATCTCCACTTTTAACTCAACAACCTGCAAAACAAGTTAACAGAATTAATATTATTGAACAGAATTGACTCCAATGTTAAGAACTATCCAGCCAAGGTTAGACTAGCCTGTGAAAAGTGTAACTGATATTATTTCCTTTTATTTATTTTACAAACTGAGAGTATTTGCTTAAGCCATAGTAATAACCTTTTAGTTTATAAACAAAACGTTGATGCAATTCTTTAAGATGTTCTTTTCCATCAAAGGAATTTACCAGAACACCTATACTGACATTTAGTAAATTAATATAAACTTCTGTTATGCAGATTATTGAAAAAAAAATTCAATTCGAAACAACATCAAAAACACCTAAGAATATCTAAGATTTGTCTTCAGATTTTGTTGATAGACCATGAATGCTTTCATTTATTAATTAATGAATAACATACTCCACAATACAGCTATATACACAAAATCTTGAATATTTTTCTGCTTAATTATTAAAGGCCAAGTATGCAAGAATGAGAGATAATGTATGAACGAATCATATAACAGTCTATGAGATTAAAGGTTAGAAGAATAATACCTCCATAGAAACAGCTGAGAGGAAATAATGCTACAGAATGATGATTTGGAGAGGGAAGACAGGATAGTGAAGGATAAAGAGAGACAGAATGTTTTGAAAACAACTGAAATGAGAGTTAATCAATGAGACTGAGACATTCAAGGTTATTTATATATGTTAGACGGAAGACAAGATCAAAAGTTGGAAGAAACATTAAGTGGGGCGTCTCTTGGATTTTTAGTCTGCTGGCTGTTTAAACTAGTAATATAAGGCAAAACCAGAAGCTTTTTCAGACAGAAGCACATTAAACTTTAGAATATGCGACACTGGCCTCGAGGTTTTGGATCCAAGCAAAGCAATGAGTGTATGAGAATTTGAAATGATTGGCTTTGACAGGTCCAACACGACTTTTGTTTCCTTTTGACCGAAGTTTTACTCACATAGAGATAGGAAACAGAGAAAGAAAGAAATCAGACAAGGACTTCTTGGATTTGATGACAAGTGCATCGGCATCATTAACATCTGCCACATACCTAGTATCTCTCATTTGTCCATTACCATATTAAATTATCATATATAATGGTAATACTCAAACTCTGTCTGTCATTACATAAAAAAAAATTTCAATTTTAATGTCTTGTTATGCTTCAGATGGAACTTCAATATCATTATTACTTTTCCTTAGTGATATTTAACTATGTACTACGGTTATATTGTTTTTATCTTTTTGGTGGATATAAATGATAGAAGGTTTTGTTTGCCATTTTTGCATAAACAATAAAGTGGAGTGTAAAATGCTTACAGTGCAGTATGTGGAGGCATGGTATATGAATAAAGTATATCAATTCTTTTCTTGTTATCTGACATATGGTATTTGATTTGGTGGAATGCGGAGCACATTTAGCAAGGAAAAGGAAGTACAGATCAGAAAAGAAAAAGAGAATAGAAACGTCTAAACAATGAGAATGACAACATGAAACAGACCGAGCAGCAAGTTTGGTATAATTTAGTTGGATGATGTACTTTTTTCTGAGCCCACTCGGTACACGAGGTTTCTCTCTCACCACTTTGAATTCAGGTCTCTTATCCTGTCGTTACAAAATATTTTTCTTATGCAACAAAAGAAATTAACATCACCAAATAAATAGTTATTAAACGTTTGATGAAAACTTCATGTAGTTAATTTCCTACTCTAAAGGGTCCTGGTCCCACAAACATCATTGGAATTTGTAGTGCTTCCAATGTCTATTCCGACATTCTCTTTTAGTTCACTATTATTGCTACCTCCTAGTCCCAGGAAGATCGTTTAGCAAAGTTGTTAGAGTCAAGCCCTAAGTATAATTAATTTTAATTGAACAAATTCTAAAATATTTCAAATTCTTTATGTAAATAAATTATCTTTTAAAATTCTCTATAGAAATAAATTGCATTCACATATTATTTTCATTATTAACTAAAATTTATTACAACTTGCAAAATTACGAGTAAAATTCATTAAATAAAGAGTGAAATGTCAGTACAAGGAATGTGGTTAAAATGACTTTTTGAAATAATTTTATTTAATATTTATTCACATTAATAAGAAGAGTTGAACTATAATTTACGAATTTACAATCTTAATGCAATATAATAATACATTATTAAATTACAGTTTAAAATTAAAGTCCGTTTTCACCCATGAGTTTTTTTATAAGGTTGTCTTAACAGAAAGAAATTATTAAGTAATCAGGTGTTAATCTCCATATGACACATAATTAGTCTTACTATTTATTTTTCCTCATAAATTAAAAAAAAAAAAAAAAAAACTGAGTATATGTAACATTAATATTTGATTGGGAGCATAGTCTTGGTAGTATTGGACTAATTTCTTCCCAATAGAGAATCCATTGGCTTCTTGTAGGGCCAATAATCTCACAGGATTTCATACCACGATTACAAACGAAGGAACAAAAGAAGTTACCGCACACAATAGCTAGAGTTTCTGGGAGAATGAACAAAGAAATTGAGATTTGAGGATACAAGAAGGATAGCCCGCACACAGAGAGGACTGATATAAACAAAAAGATGTATAACAGACAACAGGATACATATCAGTGAAGAGATCAGTGATTTTTTTAATTGCAACAGGCCAAAGCCACAGAGCCATCCCTGATTAAAGGTGATACAGGGAGCATTTTATTGGGAATTTTACAAAGTGTTCATCTTACCTGAGTGCTAATATTCATTTAGTTTTCACTGAATTGTTAATGAGCCCCAATACATCAAACATCCCCACATACCTCAGAAAACATTATCAAACCCTGCACACACCGCTTGCACTTAAATCCATGAAGTGTTTTGAGAAAAGCATGCTCCACCTATTACATTTTCCAATAAGAATAGACAAACACTTTCAGTCTCTTCCCAACTAAAAAAAAAGGATGAGAAAGGTAGACCAATTGGTGAAGGCATCTAAGAAGAATATAAATAAAAATTTGGCGAAGAATTTGAATTTATACTGAAGCCATGAGACATGACGGGAATTTTTCACAAGATTAAAGTATCTAACGGCCATTTAAAAGAACTTATTCACATGTTATTTAGATTTATCTTATAACACTATCACTTGTACAAATATTTGGAAAAACTCATAACAATAGCTTATGATATATCCATGATCTAGTTTCAACCTATTTTCATAAACTCGACCACAACTTATAACAGATTACAAATTACATTAAATGAAAACAGTTTAATCATGTATTATTTGATTACATAAACAACTTGTAAACAAGTAGTTACATAATAATACTTACACAACTAGCACTTAATTAATTGAACTGTTTACTCAAACACATTCCAACTGTGAGGAAACTATTCATCTTGAAGTTCGGATCAGAAGCAATACGATGTACCATAACTTATGACAACTGCGTGACATGCAACGGATGTAAATTCATTTCAAGTCCACAAAGTTCAACACTTGAATGTTGCAATCTACCTTGCACTTCCTCCATTCCTTATCCTCATTTGGCACAGGAGAATTACTAAAGCAATTAATCGTGCAAAAAGAATTATCAATATCCATTCATACATAAATAACTATATTTATTACAGTCATAAGGATGGGAATCTCTCACTTAGTAGTGTAAAATTCAATTTACAAAGTAACGAAAGGGGATACTGCCACTGGTTAGGGTTGACCACGCCTAACGCGAATGCTTTTACTGAGACGTAGAGAGCGATTCCTTTCCTCCAAGTGTTCGAATTATAGCTTCGAGAAGCCTGATGTCCTCGTCGCGCTTCTCGATTTCTTCTTGCTTCGCGCGAAGCTCTTCCATGTGCAACTCAAACACCTCTGTTAAAAGAAATCAGAAACGATTAGCTTCATCGATCACAGACCAGAACCATTCCAAACTTCAATTGGAAGATGAAATGAGATGACTGCGAAGAGTAAAAACAGAGTATGATGAAGATGACGATACTTGTGGTGTTTTCAAGTTCGGCGGTGAGCTGTTGAGCGCGCGATTCGGCGGCTTTCTGAGCGGCCTCGGCCTGTCGTTTCTCGGAGCGAGCGCGAGCGGCAGCGGTGATGGCGGCGTCGACCTCTCTCTCCAAGGTCTCAACTCGTTGCTGGAGAAGCTTGATGGAGCGGGCTTGGTCGGCGGTGAGGGAGGCTTTGGAGAAGGTGTCGTCGTCGACAAAGACGGCTTTGGTGAGAAGAAGCTTCTGGAGAGATTCGAGATTTGATGACATCTCCGTCAGATTCGTCATCGCTCCGCTCCATCGCTCTCCTTTCTCGTTCTCTCCCGTCGTCATCATCATCTCACTACCAACCACCAGCCCTCGCCTCTCACTTCCTACTGTTCTTCTTTATTCTCCAGGGTTTTATTGGAAAATCTTACTTCTTACTAAAAGGGAAAATAAAGAAAATTCAGAAGTGATTTTATATAAAAGAAAAATAAATTAAGAACTGGCCCATCATTATTAAATACCAGTTTCATTTTTTGCAACTTTAATATTTGTTAGTGGTATTTTATGTGTATGTATGAGAGATGGTATCGTGTGTAACTTTCTATAATTTTTTTATATAATAAAAACTTTATTTCATAAAAAAATATATAAGAACATATAAATATTCATAGATTCATTTGTATGTTTGAAAATAAATTTTTCTATATATAATTAAAAAAAATATCTTTATAAAATTATAATAGAATAAAATTAATTAAAATTAAGCTTCTCTCTTAGCTAATTGTGGAATCACCTCACTTGTAATATATACAATCATAATAGATCTTAAAACAACACAAAAAAAAGGGTAAACTAGAGTTTTAAAAGTTGTATTTTCATAAATTAAATTTTTATATCAATTCAAAAACAACAAATAAGCTTTTATAATTCATTTCATACATCAGATTATCACTAACACATTACACTCATGAGACACTCATATGATATGGTATCGCTGGTTCTTTTTCACATCATATCTCAGCCATGTGAATCTATTAATCTATATGATCTAGTTCAATCGGTTCTTTTTCACACTATGACATAGTCATATGAACCTCCTTCGACTCCCACCACTTAAACATCTTCATCTATTATTCCAATGACCAGATTGAACCTCCTTCGACTCTCACCACCTAGTCATCTTCATCTATGATTTCAATGACTAGTAGAGTTAGGATACAATAATAATACGGGTAGTCTCAGATCACACACCACATCATTCATAAACATTGATACTACATCATACAATACATAAGCACTCATTCAATTTAAATTCATCCAATTTCTCATATGTTATCAATCTGATAACATATGAGATCACAAATCTTAGAGAGAAAGTAAAAATTTTTAAAGAGAAATTATTCTAAAGAGTTGATAGTTTTTATTATATATCTTCTTAAAGACAGAGAAAGTTGGTAGTTTCTATAAACAAAATATCTTCATAGAGATAATTGATATATAAACAAAATATCTTCATAGAGATAATTGATAATTTTTATTAGAATAAAACAGAATATCTTTCTAGAGAGATAAAATATCTTTGATAGTTTTTATTATAATAAAACAGAATATCTTTCTAGAGAGATAAAATATCTTCTTAGAGATAATATTTTCTTAAAAATAATATTTTATTATAGAAAGAGAGTTAGTAGTTGTTATAAAAATAAAAAATAAATAATAACTTTTATTTACTTAAATAATTTTTTTGTAAAAAAAAATAGGTATTATCTTATTTATTTCTAAAACTAAATTCTAGGTTATTTTTAATCTATAATTATTTTCTAGGGTATTATGATAAATAAAATGGGTCTAATCTTGATAGGCCGAACATGAAAATGTATACTATTTTTTGAGTTATGATAAAATACCTATTAAGCTCATTTTAACGTCCATTTACATGTTTAATTCGTATTGGATTGGATTAAAACCAATTTTAAGAAAAATCAACTTAATTTAAAATTAATTTTGTCAATGTCCTTCTACACACACATTTAATTGAACTTGTTTTTCATATAAGGTAAACTTGATTTTGAGAAAAATTAAGTATGCACGCAAATGATAGTAGATTAAGTTTTACAGTTCCGGAAAATAGAAGATTTTTCCCTTCATCCATCATTTTTTTCACAAACAAGTACTTCATGAAACATTTCTCCTAAAGTGTTTGTAGTTTTCCTTTGACGATCGTACGTTCGATGAAGTTTTTAAAAACACTCGCATATTTTATATTTCGGCCTCGTTTTTACTATTTTTACGAATAAGTCTTCATACAACTTTCTCCTTATTAAATGAAATATCACATGGATAAAAGACCAACAACTTCATCAAGTCTTACTACTTATTTTGATTCTCTCATTAAAGAAACATCATTTTTTACACTACGTGATATGGTAATGTTATCATCCTCGTCAGCATTATTACCTCTTCCAATAGATTTCGTTTATCTTCAATTTGTGTGTGCCTCCATATAAGTTCAGACCCCCCAAAATTGATAAACAATAGCAGCTTGAATATGCCACCATTAAATGTAATCGCGATATCAGATATATGTTACACTTAGGAGGAGAACCAGTACCTGTAAAAATACTTGAGAGGCGTATGTTAAAGTTGATCAAACAATCTACACAGGAATACGATGCATGAGTTAGTGTATTGGACAAAGGGAATGAATCTGACGCAACTTCAAAACTACTGATCTCAATCATCATAATTTGAATGTTAGCATGCTTAATTGTGTGCAAATTACGAACAAAATTTCCCTTTCATTTAGAAAAACTTAAAAGAGAAACAAAGCAAAAATTGACATTGGAGTGTTGCTGCTTCAGAACCAACACGTCTGATGTTCTTATTATTCTACAACCCGAACCTGCTTCATTTTCTAAAGAATTGACCACAGAAAAAAATAAAAACAGATAGGACAAATTCAATCTGTACGATAAACGAATGTAACAAAAACATATTTTCTATTGACAGACATTTTACAACTTTGTGAAACAGGGTATTCCTTCATGGAGTCAAAAATTAATCTCTCGAGGTATTGAGATTCATTTAAGGGGCTGACATCTTCCAATAGAGGGTTTTCATACTAACAGATAAGAGATCAAACCTTTCACCACATGTTCAAGGAATAAAATTATCTATCAACCATGTTGATTTGTATTGACGGGCACAGTTATACCTTGAACATGCTGTGGGTTTCCGAAGCCATATGCAAAAACTGACAATCCAGGCAAGATTTCCATCAGAGTACTCCCAGGATAAAACAGCCGTCTATGACCATTGTAATAGTGTCTGCGTCTGCACTTTAGGCCCCTCCAGGCATCTGTGGATTGGAATTATAAGAAATTATTAGTAGACGAAAATGGAGACATGCTGAAGAAATTTGAGATTTTAAAGAATATATACATGCAATTTAACGTCATATATGATTTTTTTTTTCTGTAACCAAAATTTCAGGGGTAGCTATTCATCCTTCAGGAGTTCGTGTTTTCCAAACTTAAATAATTTTTATTTTTTTTTCTCTTTAACACCATATCCACGACATGACTGTTCGACATGTAATTTCCTATACTTAATTTTATACCCACAGCATAACTCTACTCATCATTTGGTGAAAAATGCAGCAGCCAAGTATGTTCAAATGCAAGTGCAGAAAAAGTTCATCCTCCTTGTGCGAGAGTGGAACATATGTACGACTTTCCATAAAAAAAGGCTTTCTTCCCCTGATTAAAAACATCATAAAAGTGAACAGCAGTTCTACAATACCTTATTTCTGACTACTGTAATTTCATCTTCAACAAGTTGAAATCATTTCTAACACGATGATGCAGGTGAAAATCATTTCAATGCACAAGGTATTATTCTTAAAAACATGACTCACATGATGGTATTGGAACTAGAGAAAAAAATGGTTATGCATCCGAGATAAAGAATGGCTTTCTCTAGTATGCTACATCCTGAGATTTTCCCAGGACACTCATATGCTAAATGATAGTAATATATTTATAGTCTGCTTAACAATGAAAACGTTCTCTTTGCACCGAGTATCTGTCTCTCTCCTCTTACACATGTCACAGATGTCGTTTGCTCAGGTTTTCACAGGACATTCATTAACAATGTGCTACGTAATGTATGTTACTCTGCTAAACAACAATAAAGGTTTTCAACTTTCAGAAAGACACAAGAGCAAGCAATGCAACCAATAAGTTTCTTAACGGTATGAATGTATGATAGAAAAGAAATCATTAAGTTTATGAACACAATTGACAGTCAAATATAACTAAATAAGAACTACAGCCCAACACAGATAGAATAGAGTAAAGGATTTAGGACCTATATTCCAATGTGTAGAGGATTTTTGAGCTTAGGGCATGGGCAATAATGGTAGAGGCAAAGACATGATCCATCAAACACCACGGATAGAAACTTCAAGCTGTTGCACTCTACTAGCCAAATCATGCTTGCCAGAATTCTTCAACCCATCAGTAACCATGTCAAAACAGCGCGAGATAGGGACCAACCCCATCTCAGTCATTTCAAAGAGGTAGTTTGCGGCCTCCACAAACTTGCCGGCACGACCGCACATGGTGATCAACATGGTATAGAGAGGGCGATTAGGGGGATGTGCCTTGGCCTTCATATCCCCAAAGAAACAAAAAGCATCATCAAATTGCCCCCTCCTACACAGAGCCTTAATAACAGGCGCATACAAGCTAGGAAAGGGACGGTTACCATCCTCAACGAAATTATTGAGCAACCTAAATGCCTCGTCAATGAAGCCACTTTTAGAAACCGCGGGAATGAGAACCTTGTAAGTGTTGACATCAGGAACCATCCCTAAAGCACAAACCTCGTGATAAAGATCAATGCAAAACTGAACATCTTCCTTGCATACTGTCTCCACCACGGCATTGAAAGTTCCAACATCGGGAACGATCCCTTCCTTGATCATCTTCCTGACCATTCCCTTGGCGGATTCAACGTAACCGGCGTTGAGCAGGCCTTCGACGAGAAGGTCGCGGCCGCGGAGGGGCGGGTTGAAGCCCTTGTCGCTCATTTCCCGGAGGAAGAGCTTGGCCTCGCGGAGTTTGCCGGAGGAGCACCAGGCGTTGACGAGGACAGCGTAGGTGGTCTTGTCGGGGTGGACGCCTTTGCGGAGCATGCGGCGGAGGAGGGCATAGGCGCCGTGGAATAGGCGGTTGTGGCAGAGGGATTTGAGGAGGGCGTTGTAGAGCGGGAGGGTTTGGGGGCAGTTGAGGACGGCGGCCTTGTTGAAGAGCTCAACGGCCTGGTCGATGCGGCGGTGGTGGCCGTAGGCGTCGATGAGGGTGGCGACGGCGGGAGGGGAGAGGGAGAGACGGTGGTGGAGGGTGACTTGACGGATGAGGGACCACATGGTCTGGTAGTTGTTGGCGCGGGCGAGGGTGGTGACGATTTGTTCGAACTCGAGGGAGGTGGGGGTGTAGGAGGGGTGGGAACGGGCCCAGTTGAAGAAGCGGAGGGAGGGCGTGGGGTCGGTGGAGCAGGCGCGGAGAACGCGGAAGACTAGCTCCGGGGTGACGTGGATGCGGAGCTTGTTGAGGGTACGCTCCAGGTAGAAGTCGCGCCGCACGATGTTCGAGACGTGGTGAATCACCGCGAAGTACTCGTCTCGGCCTGAGGCCGCGGTGGTTAGGGTTTTAGGGATTGAATGGCAATTGAGAAGAAGTGTTTTGGTGGGGGTGAAGATGAGTTTTGCGTAACTCTGCAGCATTGCGTTTGCAGTAGCTAGAAACCGAAATCCACAGTTACCATGGACTTGGAAAGACTGCTCAACATAATCCCTTTCTTCCCTTCAGCTTGTTTCATCTCCCACTTTCATTACACTGGGTGTTTGATTGAATTACCATTATAATTAATTATATACATAAAAATATTAATTAAAATAGAGGATGATCGATTATAGGAAAATGTCTAATCGACTATCATAGTTTTTTTTTTTTTTTCTCCTTTTGACTGTTTTTGCATGTTTCGAATGTATTGATTTTTCAATTTTCTTTTCAATTACATCCGCAGCAACAGTAATTCTATAAATCCTAACACCACCTTAATGATTGATGTTGCATGAATTTACACGTTTGTCCTCGGCGTAGCATATTTTGTGCCAAGGAAACTTAGTTTAAGGGAGTTACGAGTCTGTAATTAGCAACAAAATCTCAAGTGTCTTGCATAATCATGAGATATGGACGGGTAAAAAATTTCCCCCAAAACTCATTAAGACACAAAACACGTATATTGAAAATACTAGGGACAAACGAGTAGAGCAAAATCAAAAACAGACTGAAGTGCTATAGTAGAGATCGATCTAACACTTGATTAGCAGCTTTTCTGGAATAATGTGAAAGTGGATACGGAGGAGGTGTGTATGACAGGATTTACAAGGTTTCTCCCATGGTAGATGACTATTTTTTTTAATAAAAAATTCCGCTATTATTTTTAGATCCTTTGGAGTATAGAGCTCACACTTGTCTATGTACATTCGATAATGATATCCCTTTCCCCAAATCCTTGTTTCCTAGTGGAAAGATTGGGCCTTGGCCATACATTTATGTTTACTGAGAATTTGAGAGAGTATTTCTTTAGCTACCAGAAAAATAACTCACCTGCATTCCATTTTTACATTTCCGAACACTCTTCCTGAAATATAAACACTGGTTGCCGGCTGAATTTTTTAACCACAAAACGTCATAACCCAATTTTTTAACCACTATTCCTTTATTTTTTGCCAAAAATATTGCTTTCCAGATTGAAGCTGACTAGGCAACTGAATAAAATCATAGATCGTTTTCGAGTTGTTTTGTGATTCTTCAGGTAAACGGGTTAATAAAGTAAAAAGCTGAATTTCGCAAATACATTTGCACGAAATAGTTCGTACATGATGAGAAGAACAAAAAATACACGAACTTCATAAATTTAACCTTTGCCAATTAATTTTTAAAGCTTGCATATCAAATAAAAAAATATTGATAAAAATAAGACTAGGCTTTCACTAGCCAAGAAGGTTTTTTCTTTCACCACCCCCATAAAATCTTGAAAGCTCATTCCAGTACAAAATCAAGTGTATAAAGAATTTTATGCGATACAAAAAAAGATTATCAAAGAACTGCACATTAAACTTGGGAAGCTTGGCTAAATTGCGCTTTTCTTCACTGATTAGCGGACTTTTGTTAAGTGTTTGGTGTTCCACTTATGCATTAAAAGGTGAATAAGGACACCAGTTGTCACTGCTTGCTGCGTGGACTCGACATAAACAGGCCCTTCGGCCTAAAATTGTAAAGCTTCCGGCGCTGGTCTGGTAAATTCAGATTCGTGGACTTTTACCATTTAATTGATGATAGTGTAAATCTGAATAATTAGCATTATTTAGCTGGTTTAGATATGAGCAATCACCCTACTTATCTTAAAAAGAACGATGTTTGCTTATAGGTGAAAGATAAATGTCTTTAGATCAATACTAAAGCACTATAGCAGCTTACTCTAAAATGGATGTGGAATATCATCTTCAAAATCCATAAATTTTACCCATCAACCACTCCATTTATCTTTTAAAGCAAAAAACCTCGGATCCAATAATGGCATTGCTTAAGAAACAAGAAGGAAATAAAAGATAACTACCAAACGGACCTACTTATGGGTGGCTCTGAACATCAACCAACATCTGGTGCTTCGCAAACAGCTTGATTAACTTGGACTACCTTTCTGTTCACCAGCATTACCTTGATTTGGTTTCCCACCACAACAGAAAAAGTGTGGAAGCCTAACACGACCACAGCTCCTACAGAAAAAGTGAGGTCAATATCAAAACTGGAAAAACAGAAAAGTTTAATATTTTAATATTTTCGCAAAAAAGTATAGAATGGACCTACACTAAGTAAAACCTACTTATGCACGTCATATATAGACAATAGAAATTCATTTGAATTTTATCAGTGCAAGCCCGTCTTAAATACTGCACAGGCAGTTGATGATGGATTCCGCACATCGCAGATATATGGGAAATAAATTTTAAAGTTTACCCTTCCCTGCCTCTCTTTTCTCCCTTTTGTTCAGAGAAATTCTAAGTTAACTTCTAAGAACATGGATCAGGCTATTCAAGAACAAGGTTGAAAGCGAAGTTCCCAAACTCTATTTTCTAACGTTTCGAAAAAAATTAAAATTAATTGACCAACAACACATGGTGAAAAAGAAAAACCAAGTGCGATAAATATTTTAAATATATGTCCTCTAGCTTAAGGTCTACCAACCCTTGGGCGTGATGATTCTCAACTACTAGTTCTCGTTTAACTTATGTATCAAGAAGAATTCGGAAGAGAGTGATATTGTCAGCAACTTTCTAACTTCAGTGAACAGTTTGAGTAGCAGTAGAAACAAAAGCTAATTTAGTTATTTGATAACTTCATATACAGTTTTTAAGCAAAACTAGAGCATAGAATTTATTGATTAATTGCTGTTGAACTGATAGCACTTTGCACAATAGATCCCAGTTAATGAGATTCGGGGCTAGGAAAGGAAGCAAGCAAGAAACCAGGCACAATGGTTTAGAGGAGTAAACTCTTGTAACTCACTCCTCAGGATCTTACCATAATTTCTGTTTTCTAGACTGTTCATTAGCAAGTTTGACTAATTGTAATAACATGAGAACAAGAAGGGGGATCAAATCTATGGCATGCAATGAAATAAAAAGTTCCATTCCTCTCCAAACATCAGAGTAGTTTCGCTTTAGTTCAAGCATAAAGGATGAAGTGTCTTTTGGACAGCAACGAATAAAGAAATTCCACCCCTCCCTTCGAACCTCTCCCTTTTATCTCCAACATATATATAAGTACAATGGTTGGTTCTTGGTTCATTAAAGAACATGAACACTTCATAATATTAAATTATTGTAAAATTTTAAAAAAATTAGGGGATCTAATATTACCAGCAATTAGTTAGAAAAATGTATTTTCTTTGTTGTGATCCTTAGGCTTTCTTTGGCTTAACAGATTGATTTACCATTCAACTTGTTCAAATACAGAAACTCAAATTATTTCTTTTGCATGATACATCTTTAAAAGGTACAAAGAAGAAAGGACATAGACCACTGGTTGTGGGAAATTCTAAAACTATAATATTATAGACTGAAAGATATGACCAGGCAGGGCTGAACTGTTCACTAGAAATTTACTTCACTCCTGTATTGAACTGTCTTATACGGATATATATTTCATTTAAGTACCCGTCATTCAAAGGCTCTGATATAGCTAATAACAAGAAATTACCCGATATTTCCAAAACATATTAAATAATAGCAAACAATAATGCAAAACAGACTAAGACTTACTTGCATAGGACAATCACCGGAATAGGTTTCAGAGCCTTCGGTCCATTCCTTATTCCTTTTTTATGGGGAGTAACCTGCACGATAGACAGAACCATTAAGAAAATACAAAAACACAAAGCCGAAACAATAACAGTGCACAAATTATAACACTCACACCAATCCTGATTAAAACACTACATCACATCACTATACTCTATCTATTGATATTCCCAAAAGTAAAACTCAAAACCTCTAGAATGCCAAGCAAGAACAGGAAATCCAAAACGGCAGAGAAGTGAACAGGGTACCTTGCGTTTCGGGACAGCCATGAGCTCCATGGAGCCACCAGAAGAGAAACTCGGGGAACTGAACTCGGGCAAAACGGGTTGTGGTGACTGAACCCCAAAATCAATGCTCCCAGATAAAGCAGGAGATTGGGGGACCGATTGAATCGACCTGTGAAATCCTAAAACACTTCCTAATTTCCCTTTCCCTCCTGTGCCCCTCACAATTGCGAGTCTCGCAGCCATTGCTGTGATTGAGCAACAACAACATCAGGAAGACGTTGAAGATAAAGATCCACAAAATTAATGGCAATTCGACCAAAAAATACAGAAGAAGAAATCAATGAAGTTGGGAGTTACCGGAATGAAATTGTGTAGGAACTTCGATGTTTGTAATGGCTAATTGAATAAAGCGAAGTTAATTATTGGTGAAAATAATGGATTGAGTATCGAGAAGCTGCATTAGTTTGAGGTGGTGTTCATGGTTGCTGCAAATTAAGTGCCACTTTCTAAACCCTAACATAACATAGGATGAAGATAATAGGGTAAATGTAAAACCTCGTCTTCAGCATTTTTATTAAGGTATCGTAAAAAAAGTATTTGTGTAAAAAGTGTACATACCACAACGTAAAATACTGCTAAACTGTTAAAAAGAAATAATGTTTTAATATAACTTATATTTTAAAAAATACATATTTTGGACTTATGAAAGAACATTAGAAGACAATAATTTTTAAAAAATTAAATCAAACCAAACGTAAATTATTAATCAAATTCGGTATTTCACAAATTAAGTATACTTGTAATTTATGAAATAAATATATTAATTTATCCAAATATTATTTAAATAAATATAAAATTTTAATATATTATATTGACATTTCTCATTATTAAATATAAGTTTGGATATGAGATGTAAGTTTAGATATTTTACTATAAAATGCAGAATCTAGTGATAATTTATTCAAATATATTTTGAAATATGTGATGATGATAAAAGCATGAAATTCATAATCTATATATGTATGAGATTGTTATTAGAATTTGTAGTTATTTATATTGATAATATGTGTGTTGAGAGTTAAGTTTAAATTAAAAATTATAGATTTGGTTAATTGATAAGTTTATATAATTACTTTATAGTATTAAAATATAGGTTAAACTTAATTATTTGAAAAATATTATGAGTTATGCATCTCTTTGTTACTAAATCTTGTTAAAATCATAATTAATGTATGTTTTATTGGGATAGATGTGAGTCTATACAATAATGTCCCTTTTAGTTTTCTATTTTAGTTTTTAATGTTTTAAAGTAAAGAACTTTAGCCAGGATGAAAGACAATCACGATTAGTTATATAACCTTAATTAATTTTAGATAGATTTTGTTCTAATTGAGTATAAGTTGTGTAAGTTTTCTATGATATGATCAAATCTATGTACTTCTAGTCTACTTCACATATAAATATTGTGTGTCGATAATACCACTTGTATTTAGAAATAAGTTTATTGGTACATGTGAGTTAAATGCTTAAATTTGTGTGTGTTTAGATCTATTTATCCTTTTTTTAATTGCTTTTAACATGTGTAAAATATTTTTCTTATTTATTTATTTATGTTATTTATTTAAAATGAACACAAGTTCTAGTGTAAATGAGTTTAAGGAGTAGAATGATGATGAATGCATGAAGAAAAAAAAAAGCAAGAGTGCTCAAGGACAATTCCAATAAGAATAACAAGTAACAATGTTAAAGGCAACATTCTTGCTCATAAAATATTTCTTTATTTTGTATTTGTTAGGCTTATAATAATATATTTTATTTTCTTTGTAATTTGGGTTTAATATATAAAGGTAGTTTGGGTTGAAATTGGACTTCTGCATAAAGCTCAATTTAAGCCTAATTCAAGATGCTTGGTTTTACCTAGTTAAAAAGAGAGAGAGGAGAAGTGTGATCCAAACAATGAAAAATGTGATACAAACATTGAAAGTGCTACACAAACACGAGAAAACTTGAAGATTTCAACTATACAAACATTGAAAGTGCTACACAAACATGAGAAAACTTGAAGATTTCAACCACATGGTGAATATTTTTCTATATCCATATTTGAATTTCCCTATTGTAATTACATTGGAATTTTTGGCCAAAGTGGCTATGACTAATTATCACCTCTTTTACTAAATCACTTTTGAAATATATGAGAAATTAGAGAATTGTTAAGAGCATTTTTTTTTTGTGAGATTCTTTTTTGGGTCTGGTATTTATATGGATATCTTAGGATTCAAGTGAAAATTCTTCAAGGCACTAATCTTAGAGGATGGATTCTCAACTTCAACTAGTGTGTATGAATAGAATTAAAATAACAAATTAAAGCTTGTGTTTAGCAATAAAGTAGAATTGGTTTGCTGTCTTAAAATTCTTGTGGTGATTACAAGTTTTATTTATATAATTGATTAAGAAATTGATGATTAATAGATTAACTTAGGCCCATACACCTAAGAAAATAAAGTTTGAGTATTTTTGTGAATTGACATTGACATTTGTTTGAAAAGAAAATAATTATTTTATATATGGGAGTGATGATTGGTGAAATCTAACCCTGCCAATTTCATTTCATTCATCTTTAATCCTTTTTCTACATTCCAATTGTTGATAAAAATAATAAAAAATATTTTAAATTTAATTTTCTGCAAAACAATCTAAATTGTTAAAATCGTTCTCAAGTCTAATCTTATAATAATTGTAATTATTGTCTTGTATTACACACTTTTTTTTATGAAAAATGATATATTTATTACTTGTTATATTTGTGACTGATATACTTGTCATTATTAGTAAAAATATGCTAACATAATAATCGACTTATCATTGTACATTCTCTAAATAATCTTGCTTCAAAAGATTTTATAGTCTTTACCTAGGCTCATCGTGTGTTCTTCAAGCATAAGGATTTCTCTTTTCTAATAACATCTAGAGAGATTTTGATTAATTTATCAAAACTATGGGTTTTCTTTGTAAGACTACGTTATGATTGTTATATTTGATATTGTTTTATAAGGTAACACACTTTTAAATGAGTTTTCCTTCTTTTGAAAACCAAAACCATAGTCAATTCCAACCTTACCCATGACATGTCTTTTAAAACATAAGAAGGCATCAATGTTAAATTTTCTCATCATAAACTTTAGTCAGAGTTTTTATTAAATACTAGATTGATGAACAAACTTGTAGAATTAAAATCATAAATACAATAAGATTTTTTATAAATCAATTATAATTTTGAAAGTATAGTTTTTCATTGTCTAATTCTTATTATAGACCATTACCTTTCCTTTCTAACCAATTCACCTTTTAGTATATTACTCAAATAAGAAAAATTCTTAGCCTATATCTTTCCTCCGTACATCATCTATTTCAGAATTTGATCACATCCTAAAATAAGTGAGGAGTCACGGATCATTCCTACCCGATCAGATTTTCAAACAAAGTAAGTTTTTATCTACTTTAAAGATCCCTAATTCTTTGTTTTTTCTTAGGTTTTGGTCACCAATCTTTGAAGGGTCAGTTAAGTGTTCCTGTCAAGTTATTCTACTATATACTGAATTTTGGTTATGTTTGGATAACTTGCTATATATCTCTAGATTTTGGAGTTATAACATTGCTTGACTTTGGAATTGCTTGATGTAAGGGAAGTCAGTTTTAAACTTTTCAATAACATCCTAAATTAGAAGATTTAGATGTGATGAAGATATGATCCTAAGTTTCAATTTTTTTTACAGGGATGTTTACAATAAAATTGAATTTTGATTGATGAAATGTTTGATTATATTGTGATGTGAACATGGTGAAATATTGATTTTGTTAATTTAATAGTAAAATATTTTTGTTATGTTGGAAAGATTCTTGAATGGTATCTATTGATGAGAATGATGAAATGTGAATGAAATTGATGTCATACATTTGGAATAATGTATGAGTTATGTGTTTATACATTAAGTATGAAGATTCTATGTTTTAACAAATATTCTCTAGCTTCACTAATGATTTAAGTTACATAAACTAAGATATCAGGTGGTGAGAAGCTGATGAGGAAGTTTATACACATTAAGACTATTAGTGACACTCGATATTAAATGTTTGAACTTACCCTAATCTTTGATATGTGGATTAGATGTTAGTCTTTAGTAGGGGCAATTCATATGATTGAAATAAAATCAGATTATTAGGAATTGAAAGAAAATCAAGGTATTGAAACTTTATATGTCAGTTTTTAAAAATATTCTTTTTATTCTGGCTAAAAAAAGATGAGTAGTAGTTGTTCTTTAACCAGAGCCTCAGATGATTTTGCTTTAATTAGTTTGAATGTCCCAACGAAATTATAGAGATATAGATTATACATGATTGATTGTACCAATATAATATGAGACTTTTTGGACCATTCTTAGATTATTTTGTAGTGGTTTTTCATAAATGATATTCTTATATATTTATGTGCCTACCTATTTACCTACTTGCCTACCTCTCCACCTGCCTACCTACCTATTTGTCTATTTACCTACCTGTCTACTTATTTATCTGCCTACCTCCCACCCTACCTATCCTCCATCAACTTGCCTACCTACCTCCCTCCCTCCTTACCTACCTAGCTCCTTGTGGACCTACCTACCTACCATTCTACTTATGTGCCTACCTACCTGGGGTTCAGATGTTTAATATATTGCAAGTGAATCAATAAAGTAAGATTGATTGCACCTCTCAAATATTGTGCATCCATACAATAAAGATCAAGTATATGTATATGACCAGTTTGATGGTCACATTTTTTGCACAACATTAGGTCAAAAAATTTCAAATGATTTTAACTTTTGATATGGAGCTCAGATTGTTAAAAATAAGTTGTTAGAGGTGAGATAAGGAATATGATGGCATGTGGGATGTGATTCTACTCAAAATCATTATCTCTGGTGTCCAGATGTTTAACATATTGCAAGAGAATCAATGAAGTAAGATTGATTGCACTAATTGTGCGTCTAGACAACAAATATCAAGTGGATGTACATGACCAGTTTTGTAGTTGCATCTTTTGCACAACATTGCACATCATGGGGACATTGAATATATTGCAAGTGAATCAGTGAAGTGAGATTCATTGCACTAATTGTGCATCTAGACTACAAAGATCAAGTGGATGTACATGATCAGTTTCATAATTGCATCTTTTGCACAACATTACACACCATTAGGGTAAAAAAAACTTTAAATGGTCACAATTTTTCAATATTTCACTGTTTATTAATTTTTTTTACCTTTTTAGGAGTTTTGAGGTCTTTTATAAATGTTTGACACTTATTTCACATATCTATATGTATCAAAAAATTATAAAGTTTTTGTGAGGTTTCCTTGCATTAATTATAGATTTATCAAGTAATATGAGACTTTTATTGATTATCAAGTTATGGATTTTTGAGTGACTAATGCACATGCAGTTTCTATGAATTACATGAATAAGATGTTTTGACCATTCTTAGATTATTTTGTAGTGGTTTTTATAGACAATATTCTTATATATTCCAAGACAAACAAATAACATGTAGAACACCAACTATGATGATTTTACTAGGTACATGAACAGATATGCAAGTGCTGAAACATTTAAAAGATCATATACTTTTATATTGGTTTTATTTTATAAACAATTATATTTGTATAATTCTTAATTGTATATAAAAATATTTTGAAATATCATGTATCTTATACAAATCTTTTATTGAGTTCACTACATAATAAACTATATATATTTTGAGATGTTATAATTAAATTATTTAGTGTCCAAAGATCATCCATTAAACACAAATTTACATTAAACACAAATTTACGTCTACCTTATCCTTTGAATGAACATTAAAGAAATAATAAAATAAGTTATAAAAGATCTCTTAGATTTTATTGTTTTTCACTATTTTTCTTACCATACTTATACTTTTTAAAAGTTTGGATTTAGACATTCTCATCCTACTTACACTTTTCAAAGTTTGAATTTAGACATTCAACTCTTATATATCTTTTTCTCTACAATCAAAACTAACAACCGAAGTTAAGTAAAAGAAAATCAAACTTTTTATTTGAATAATTCCCTTTGACTAAGTTTTTATTTTTATTTTCTTTCACAAAAAATTAGAAAACTTATTAACCATCAAGACAAATTTTCATAATTATTTGATCCTCTTCCATAATCTTCTCATGTTGCATAATTTATTACAAATTATCTTTCTTTATACTTTTAAGACAGATAAAAAAATATTATAATAAAAAATTATTATATTAAGATAAATAAAATAAATTATATGAACTAATATGAAAATAGATCAACCAGTATTTTGTGAGTATGAAGACTACTAGTCATGCATGTCTTGTCTTTTCAATTACATATATCAAATAATAATTCTTTCATCAACCAAAGATTTCAGCTTCTTAAAACTTTTAATTATTAATAACCTTTAACTTTAAATAGTAATTAGTATTATTCTCATAATTTTAGACTATTAGTTTAATTATTTTTTAGACTATTATTTACTAATAAATTTTTCAAATAAGACATCAAAATCACTTTGTATCCAAAACTAACATAAAGAAAGAAATTTGTTCTTTTAATCTTTTTGTCTTAGTTAATAATTCAAAGTGAGATAAACAAGCGTGAAGACTTACTTTCATAAAATTACTCTGGACTGTTCTCATTTTCTTAATGCAATTAAGCTTCACAAAAGTGATTGACACAAATTACTAAGATCTATTATTTTAATTACAAAACAATCCAAAAATGAATAAAATTTGGTTTAAAGATATCTGAATATTGATATCATCTTCATACATAAAGAGACACTTACATTAATCAAGAAACAGTATTGACTCTGACTACTACATAAAAAGTTATATGCAAAGAAGATCTATATGATTAGACCTCGGAAAAATAAATCCCCACAACCTATGCAGAAAGTTTGTCGCTTTTGGTCAGTGCCTTGGTTATTCTCACAGTTGATAATAGTGTTAGAAGAATATCTCACCTCAGTGGACCAATTCTCTATCAAAAATGTCTAATCTCTTTTAACATGAACTCTCTCTATATATATATAATTTAAATTTTTAAATTACTTGTTTAACCTTAATTTTTTTGAAACTCTTTACTAATTATCATCATTATTGGTAATTATTCTATTCTAGAATAATATAAATATATAGGTAAGGAACCATCTAGAAAAAGATGGAAAAATAAGTGAAAAGTAAGAATTATTTAAAAAAAGAAAGAAAGTGGAAGAATAATAGAAATAAAAGTTATTTGATTGAAAATCAATGCATAAATTATACAGTAAAAAAATATTCAATTTATTATTATTATTATTATTATTATTATTATTTTATTTACTTTTAGTATAGTAAAAATACAACTGAAGTGAAAAAGTCAAAAGTGATATAATTTCTATTTGATACACCGTTCATAACTCTGCCTTCAAGGTTTTTCCTCCTTCATTAGAACACCATTGTATTTTAAGTTTTTTTTTATCACATCTTAATAAATAAAATATTTACATTTAAAATAATAACAAATTAAAATAAATTAATTTATATAATATAAAATTTAAGCTTTTATTATTATGATATTTTATTTTTATTATATTATAAAAGAATATAAATACTTTGTAGGTATAACTGATTATATTTTTACCTAACTATTTATATATTTAAATATTAATAAAATATTTTCAATATAACTTATTAGGATAAAAATACTATAATAGATTATTAGTTCATATTTTGTTCTCATAAATGAAGTCAATTATTTGTCAAATCCCTTAAGTTCACATCTTGTACCAATCATGATATAGAAATGGAACATTTTCTAACCACTTACCATAGTTCTTTGAATTTTGTTTCATGTGATAATCGTGTTTCAATTTAAAATTGCAAACATAAAATGTGCTATGTGGGCCAGTGCAATTTCTAGCTTCCCTTGTAAGGGAACTTATAAAGGAACCAATAAAACTACTTTTGAAACCTTCTTTCATTATTAAAAAAAAAAAATCACCAATCTACTTGGATGTTGAATCTCTCCTTAATTTTTTTTCCTTTTCTTTTTCCTTTACAAATAATTGTTACAACGATAACCTTGGTTTCAAGTAATAAATTATATCTGACTACTGTAGATTAAAAAAAATTAAGAAACAAAAGTTGTGATTGTTTTCAAAATTTAAACTAATGACAATTGTGTTTGAAGAGGAATGTTGGAGAATATGTTTCTATATTTCATCCATGATATTTATTTAAGTTTTAGAAAGTATCTTCTAGAATTTTAGAAATTAACTGTTATAGCAGAATATTAATTCTTCTACTTTGTCTAAAAAATAACTTGCATAATTGTTATGTTTTTCCAAACTAAATATTTTGATTAAAAATATTTGTTTAAAATAAAATAAAAGAAACTTAACCTTATCACTTTTCTATTTTTGGTAGCCTCTCACTTTAGTTTTCATCATAGTTAGTTGGCAGAAATTCTACAATAAGGTGTTTCCTCTTTAAATATATCTAACATTATAATTGTTAAAATTGATCCTTTCTTTTTATAGATGTGGCTAGTGTGATTCCTAACTCATAGAAATGTGTTAAAACCATGTTTTAGTAATAGTGTAATATTTGCCAACAATAACTATGTAGTAGTGTATTTTTATTTTTTTTGTTAATTGACATGTATGCATGTGGAATTGCAATTTTCTAATGTTAATTTATTTTTTATCAATTAATTATCCACATCAAATGAAATCCTATTAAGTATCTTTGCATATAATTTGCTTATGAATTGATTAGGCTAGTAGGGTCTTAAAGAGGTTTAAAACATATTGGCAATTTGTATGAACCTGGATAGTAGTTAATGTCACGTGGTCAATTATTACTATGTACACAAGAGAAAAATAAAAAAATATTTTTTATATTTTATAATTAGTTTTATATAAATTAATTTAAAAGATTATTTTATATAATTTGCATAAATTTTTAATCTTAAGATGTATATGAATTAATTTTAGTTCGTACAAAATTTCATTTAATCTTTTAAAAAAGTTTAAGAAAAAACTTGTGTAAATATCTCATTTTCATCCAAAAAAAATGGACTATCTAATAATAGTAAAATACTAATTAAAGAATTAATTTTCTTACTAAAAATGATAAGGAAACACAATTTTACACTAATAAAAACTATTTAAATGTTTTTAAGATAAAATTGAATTAAATTGGTTTTTTTAAAGTATTCATAAAAAGACTTTATCATTGATTTCTTCCTCCAAAAAGTTAAGACTAACTAGTGATAAAAGAATATTGATTAAAGAATTATTTTTTAAGAAAAATTTAAATTTGCATGAATAAAATAATATTTTAAATTTTTAAAATAAATTTTGATTACGTTGTGTTCTAGTATACACAATTTTTTTTATGAGAATAATGTCACTTTATTATCACTTCCATCATTATTCATAAAATATTAGATGGACAGTCATTATATTTTCTGTTATAAATATATATCTATATTGGCATAATCAAATGTATAATATTATGTGTATTATTTTATTACTTATATATATATATATATATATATATATATATATATATATATTGTATAGACAATATTTTTTTCAAACTAATAAAATTTTCTTAAATGAAAAAGTTTTTGTTTAAGTGAAACTATTCAAAATATGATTATTCACTATCTAATTTAGCTTAAAATAAATTATCGCTTAACTGAAAATCAATTTAAAAGAAAGAGAATTTTGTTATCCTCTCTTTATTTAAAGGAAAATACCTTGTTTGAGTGAAAAAAAAGTTTAAAATCGCAGTAAAAGAGAAATATATTCAACAATTCATTTTTTAAAATTGAAATCTTTTCCTTTATTATGTTTCATGTTTTTAAAAATTTTCACATAGGCTATTTGTTAGATTTACAATTAAGTAAATAGTTTTCTGAAGTGTTATAAACAATAAAGATTCTTTAACCTTAATGATAGTTTAAGTCTAATAGACTAATATGTTTAGTGGTGGTGAAAAGTTAAATATAGATTTATTGTACCTAATATTGAAGTTTGAAGTTTGAAAGAGTAAATAAGAAGGTATATTGAAGTATGAGTAATGATATATTTTAAGCTCTAACTTCCTATAAATCTATTAGATTTATAATGAGAGAAAGATGATAACTCTAGAAATATATACGGAGATGTTTATAAAAGGGCATAAGAGAGTAGGACTGTAATGTTAACATTTTTATTTTCTTTTGTCATACCAATTATATTACATTAAGCATTAAGTTATTTTTGTTCTATATATTTTTTTTTTATGAAAAATGTGTTTTTTTAGGATTGCATTTATATCTTTTAAAAATAAAATTTACAAAAGTATTAATGTATGCAAGGACACAAGTGTTTTTTAAATTTGTGACATTTAATATATCTTTTAATTCATTTTTATAATTGACATTTTATTTATTATAATTAAAGTAACATCTTGTGTATAATAACAGTCAAGTAGTTTAAGTCTTAAAATGAAGTAAGTGAAAATTTATATTTATAAGCTATTTATACTGAACTAAACATATTAATAACACTAGATTTTTTTCTGAATTGTTTTTTTTTTCAGTCTAATATTAAGTAAAAATAATATGATATTTGGTTTCATGTTGGTTAAGATTATTGAAAAAGAAAATATTACGAAACATTTTCACTTTTTAGAAAAATCTATGTATTGTATTGATATAGTTTTCCAATGTTTAAAGGACCATACACTGCATTCATAACAATGTGAAAAGTTATTTTTTTAACTTCTTATAACTTTTTAGTTTTATTTTAAAATTTTAAGAAATTATAAAAATGTAAAAAGTTAACAACATACCTTCTAAACATGTGTAAGAGTATCGTATATTTCGGTTACAACATCCCTTGCTGTTGTAATTCCCGAGAACAACGTGTATGACAAATTCTCCCTTTATTTTTGGGAGAGCAACACTCACAACCAATTTATTTTTTCTATTTATATAACCCATTTTTATAAGTTAGTTTGATCATTAAAAAATCTCTTCATTTTAAAAATATTTTTAGAATTTATTTTTATTAGAAAATATCTTTACCAGTTGTTTCTAAATAAATATCTTTAGAAATTATTCTCATTCTAATTAAGTTATATATTTTCTTAATTCTATTTATTAATTTCTTTTTTTAAAATTTGTTTATTTCAAAATGTTTAAGAAGAATACTCGTTGCAACATTATTATTGTGGATTTATATATTTATTCGTGTCCTCGTATCAACAATTGTTTGTTTATTGATCTGCTTTCAGTTCTTTATATTTAATTTTGTCAAACATTTCTTTCTTTCTATTTTTATTTAATCATATTAAACTCAATTTTCTGTTTATTCAATTTATTTTTAAAAATTTCTTCTTAAATTTAGAAATCTTATTTCCGTATGGAGGTGTTATTTACATAAAAAGGTTAAAAATATAATTGTCTAATTTTCTATAACTAGTTCATTTAATCCAAATTTTAGTTCAAATATTCCTTTAAAAATGACACAAGCTTTACTTTCATATGTTTAATATTAAAAATCAATTTTTCTAAAAATAAACATAAAATTATTATATTTTAAAGTTATTACCGGAGTTTAATTGTTTTGTATAAATTATCTTTTTAATTATTACAATTTTGTAAATTTAAATTAAAATCGAAGATATTATTAATCTAAATAAAAATAATTTACAATTACTATTTGATTTTAAAACTTAAATAGTTACAGTATTTTATATGTCCAAAACAACTTTATGAAAGATCATAAAATGTTTTTAACTAACTCTTATACTATTATATATATATAATGTAAAACAAGTTAATATAATATAAATAATAAATATAATATAATTTAGTATATATAACAAATATAATATAACTTAGTATAACATAATATAATATGGGGTTGATTTGTTTACTATGTTTTTATTGTACAATGTATATAATTAAGTAATAAAATTATCTGCGTTGTAGGAATGAGAAGTTATATATATTAACTAACTCTTTTCAAAATATAAGGAATGAAAATTATACATTAAGATTGTCCAGCATATGTCAGCGGTATAAAGAAAATGTAAAATGGGGATATGTTATATTTATCTTTTATTTCATTCCAATTATATTTATAATTTCAACCTTTTCTTTTTTTGGATTAGTTGAATTTAAATACCCTTAATATTCATACTTCTCATAATTTCATATTTTGAAATGAAAACTAAACCAAATCACTCAACTCACAAAATAGATAAAAGATTCGAAAGGAAATTGATTAATTTATTATTATTATTACTTTAAATTAGTTTGTGTTAAAAATATAAGAACCTTCTATAAATGACCGTTACTTATCCTGCACTAAGCCTTCTAGAAAAAAATTAAGTTATTAAACCTATTTTAATTAGTTAAGCATGATGAGTTATTTTTATATTCAGAAAAATAATGAATTATTTTTAGATGAGAACCCATATCCAGAATTTTTGTTGAAATTGAAGGATAAAAAATGAAGATGACTTTGCTTAAGCTTGATAAAAAATATCTGAAGTAATTTTTTTTTTCAAAAATAAACTAATCCAAGACTTCTTATATAAATTTATTTGGTTATAAATGTTGAATATCAACTTACTAAAAAAAAATTATTTTATGCATAACAATATGGATTATTTAAATAAATATAACGATTATTTTTTACTTTTATTATTATTATTATTATTATTATTATATGACTTTTACAATATATTGAACGTAACAGTTATTAATTTAAAATAATTAGCCTTTGACTAAATTTTGAGAGATATCCCTAATAAAAAAAATTATCTATTTAAATAATATTTGTGCTAATATAAATAAAGTTTCAAATTTATAAGCTTTGTTAAATGATAAAATTATGTGCTATTATATAATATAAAGAAGTTAAACTCCACTATTATAAAGTTCTAACTTAAATATTTTTACTCTTGTTATATACCGTAACTAGTAATGATTTTGATTTTCATAATTTTTTTTTCTACATTTGTTTTATTGTCTTATTAGTTTATTAACGGAATACAATCAATATACTTGTTTAAAATATTTAATGCAAAAATAGGATTTTGGGTACAATGCTATATATACACTTTGTTTGGACTAATATTAAGGTTTTTTAACATCTGATTTTTGGTGAATGATTGTAGGAAAATTTAATAATCATATACTATTTTAATTTAAAATACTTTGATATTCACATAAATGTTAAATCTTTTTCATATGTGTATAGCTTTTCGTTAACATTACCACAACTTGTAGATTAAAATAAAAATTATAAACATTTTCTATGTTGAAAGTATAATTATCTTTAGTTTAATAATGCATAAAAATTATTTTACCTTTTTAAGGGAGTTTTTCTCTTAGAGAATATTAACATGGAGAATACTATATTATGCCTATCATGTATTTTAAAAATAATAAGACGACAACATATAGTTTAGTTGAAATACACTGATAATAATATGTAAGAAAAAAAACTCTATTAAAACGATTTAATTGTTGCTTAGTGCAAAAATAATTTATAGGAATAATAAATATGGTAAAAATGATGGAGAATATGTGATTTTTATACTATAAATAAATATATTCCAATTAAATATTCCCACTATATAAATATAGAAAGCCCGTAGCGTCTGTTCTTGCTTCAGCTTTAATGGCCTGTGAGACTACGCTGAGTGTGTACGCCTACGGTTCCCAGTGACCGCATGTAAATCTTCAATATTTGCATGCTTCACCAACTCCCCTCAGACAATACCCATTACCCAAATAATATGATTTTCTCAAAATGCAAATGCAAATGCAATCCCAATTCTCTTCATACTAATAAAGGACCCAACTTTTTCTGTTTTTCCAACCACTGAGCCCAACCCAGATGACCCAAGACTCGTAATTTCTTAAGGGATTGTGGTTTTCACTATCTTTTAATCGGTATCTGAAATGGGTTTTCTGATTCATGGACTCTTGTGATTGTTGTGCGTGAGTTTTGTTTGTTGTTGTTTTTTGTTCTGTTTTTTTGTTTTCTTTCCTGTCACTGGTTGTTGGTGTGTGAAAGCATTGAGATGGGGAAAGAGATGTTGGAGAACGTGAAGGACGACGGGGGGCTTGAGGAGCTTGAGATGTTGCTGAATGAGATCCCTCAGGCAACATCAAACAATCTTTACCACGGGAAATCACATGATGTTCATCGTGGTGATGATCATCATAATCATGGTTCTTTGGTGTCCAATGGAATGTGTGGTGTGTGTGATGATGACCCATTTAGTCAGATTCAGTATCCTTGTGTCTCGTCTCCTGTGAGTGGTTTTTCTCTGCAATCTGATGGCTCTTCCTCAAGCTTGTTCTCTTCTGGCCATGCTTTGTCTGACACTGGATCACCAACCCCTCCTCCTTTGGAGGATCTTAAATCCAGCATGCCTTCTGGAGGTTCTTCTTCTTACCCTAATAACCGTTTCATCACACCTGATTCAACTGTTTTCAATAATGCCAATGGAGGTTTGCTTGATGAATTTGGCCTCTGTGCCAATTTCAGTCAAATGTACATCAGCAACCAACAAGAGAGACCTTGTGATTTCAAGCATCCTTCACTGCCCATCAATAGGCCACTATTTCCTGAATGTTCCTTCACTGGAAATGCTCCAAGCAATGTTCACACACAAGGGGCACATTGCAGGTTCAGGAAAGGTTCTTTGGATTGTGTTGGGGTTCAATCCCCTCTTCCTTGGAGTCCTCTAAATCATGATGCTGAAATGAATATGGCCATGTCCGGTTTCACCCGGGACTATAGAATGCCTAATTTATTTGGATCAAGACACTGTGCTCAACGGACTGACACAATGCTTTCTCAATTAAATAACTTCAGTGGTTCATTGGAGTCTCCGTGCCACCACCATACACAGCAGCTGATGAATAACTACTATTCTGGTGGAAGTCGAAGCCAGCCACCAGAGTACACTTCTCCTTTGAGCAGAAATCCAGTGGTTGATGCGTTACTTTATGCTCAGAATAATGGCATGCATCTAACTGAGGAAGCAGGCATGTCAAGATGGCCTAGCTCTCCCCAGTGTGTTAATTTAAGACCTTATTTGGGTGTTGAAGATTTACTGCAGTATAACCGTTCTGTGCCTAATCATGCAAGAGCTTTGCCTCTATCAAATGCTAGAATCCCACAAGGAAATATAGATGCAATTGCAAGTGAGGGGAGCTTCATCATACAAGGTGAAGGTGTAAATTATGTTGCTGGCAGAGGTTCGGATTCTTCCATGTATCATAGTAAGTCTGCACTACGAGGCACTGGTTTTGATAAGCATTATAGAAGATCAGAGCTAGGCATGCCATACCAGGTTGTAGGAAATTTTGAGAATCCTAGGGGTGCCAGGATAGGTAGCTCCTTTCCTTTGGTGCCCAGATACACTTCTCTAGCTGAAGCTCAGGGTTATATATATTTAATGGCTAAAGATCAGCACGGCTGTAGGTTCTTGCAGAAAATGTTTGATGAGGGTACACCGGAAGATGTTCAAGTGATATTTAACGAGATCATTGAGCATGTAGTGGAACTTATGGTGAATCCTTTTGGAAATTACCTTATGCAGAAGTTATTAGATGTGTGCAATGAAGAACAGAGGATGCAAATCCTACTAATCCTTACTGAAGAACCTGGCCAGCTTGTCAGAATCTCTTTAAACACTCATGGGTAATGGCACAACTTGTGCAACTACTTAAATATTGTATGGTTGTGTTATATTGAATTTGACTGACTTCTTTACCTTTTCTTTTATCAGCACTCGTGTGGTACAGAAGCTAATTGAGTCTCTCAGAACTAGGCAGCAAATTTCATTAGCTGTATCAGCTCTTGAACCAGGATTCTTGGCTCTCATCAAAGATCTAAATGGAAACCATGTGGTTCAGCGCTGTTTGCTTTGTTTGAGCAATGAAGATAACAGGGCACGATTTCTATCTTTCTCATTAAAGTATTATATATTGGATAATAATATTGTATTGTTATCTGTGAACAGAAATGTGTATACTTATCTCACTCTTTGTTTCTGTTTCATAAACATTTTAGTCGGTGATAATTGATCATATTCATTTCATTCTGAAAGTTTTTCTTCCTTAACATGCAACCCTTTTTAATATGATAACAATAATGGTACTTTAAAAAATGGCACATATAAATGTTTGAACTTCTTGTACCGTGGACTAGACTTGTTAAATGTGCTAAAAGTTTCATCTCCAAGACGAATAACGAATATAAATTTATATAAATGTAATGTGTTGCTCTAAGATTCCAATTCTGTTTCAAAGAAAAAATTTGTATTGATCAATGATGTATAACCACTCTAAGGACTAATGCTTAGATCAGAAGAAACATTGCTTGTGAAGGGTTTTGAATTTAATAAATTACAAACCTAGAGTTCTAAGGACATTTACTTCCATTGTGAAATTAATATCTACAGGGTTGTTAAAGTACTATTAGAATAGGATCAAAAGAAACAAGCTTGTAATCTGGATTCTGGGATAAAGGGCTTGTGAACTATAATTGAAATGCTGTCGAGTTTGGTGTTGAATAAATTTGCAAACTGATATCTGGTTGCTTGAGTTAATCATTTTCCCTGTTTTTTTGCATTCTGCAGTTTATATTTGTTGCTGCTGCAAAGTATTGTGTTGACATTGCAACTCACCAACATGGATGTTGTGTTCTGCAAAGATGCATTGGCCATTCAAGCGGGGAGTACCGAGAAAAACTGATTGAAGAAATATGTGCTAATGCACTCGTGCTAGCTGAAGATCAATACGGGTAACTATTGGAAGCATTATAGTTTATAAAGCACGAAATTCCTTTGAATGGTTCATCTTCTTCTCGTTAGAATATTCACTTTCCATCCCTCAAACATGCTTTTTTTCTTCCCGAAGTGAGACCTTAGTTGTAGCCAAGCGTCATTGACAATTTGTATAAAAAAATGTAACCCATTTTCATGAGGCTAAGACTAGTGTTGTTCTACATTATCTTCTTTTACATATGACCATTCCTTGCGCTAGGCTGGTGAAGATATATGTATAACTTTGAAAAAGTGAATCATATAATTGGAAACAAGATTGTTAATAACTACTGAATCAATTTTACATTTTTTTGATAAAAGTTAAACTGATTCATATGTTGTTATCAGTTTTAACATCTCAGGAATTTGTTAAATCAGATGGTAGTACAAAGCACTCAAACAACTGTGAGCCTTTTTCTTTATTGATTCTGAATTCATTTTTCTACCCTTTCATGACTCTGTTCTTTATGCCTGCTGCAGAAATTATGTTGTTCAATTTATCTTGGACCTAAAGATTCCATCTGCCACCGCATTTATAATGTCACAATTTGAAGGCAACTATGTGCACCTGTCAAAGCAGAAGTTTGGTAGTCACGTGGTTGAAAAATGTCTTGCTGTATTCAATGATGAAAATCGATCAAGAGTCATTGTGGAGCTGTTGTCCACTCCTCACTTTGAACACTTGCTTCAAGATCCACATGCAAACTATGTTGTTCAATCAGCTCTTCGACATTCTGAGGTTTGTAACATCATCTTATCTTCTTTTAACCCTCTTTGAAAAGCCAACTACAGAAACATAATCAGTGCAAAATCCTTTATGACTTGCCAAAATCTATATCATATGCAAATATGTTGCAATACTACTACTTTAGTTCATATAACTTTTATACTCATTATAGCAGTTTAAGAGTTTCATTTCATCACTGAGTTTTGATCCTGATCTAGTGGAAAATTTTGTTTCTTCTTCTCTCTTTGCCTTTTCCTTGTAAACTAGGGCCGTGTGCACAATATTCTGGTTGAAGCAATTGAGTCCCACAAAGCCATTTCTCGAAACAGCCCTTATTCCAAGAAGATATTCTCGCAGAAGTTTTTGAAGAAATGATGTACATTCTCCCCTTGTGCATGAAGTGTTCTTGTTGTTTAGGTCTGCCACAACAGTTTATGTATGTTTTGGATGGTTATTTAACTGTAAGTTGAAATGCTGATAACCATACAAAGGAGTTAAGGTATGTTTATAAGTGCTTGTTCATCTGCTCAGCTAATTATGGAAAAAGGGGAAGAGAAAATCAGAAGAGCAGAAATTTTGCTCACGTTTTAGATCTTTTGCATGTACTATTTTCTTGTATTTCAACTTATTGGGTAATATTATCATGTTAATTATGCTACTCTCACTCTGTGGGAAAGTATGGTGTATATAACTAGATTTCTGCTTTTGTTGTGTAATGAAAAAATGCTATCAAACCACTCTTCAAGATACTGTTTTGAACGCAACTTTTTACTATTAGCTGAAATTGTTATGAAATTATAAACTTTGGTGGATTAGAAAAAGCATATAGAAAAGCATAGTTTTCAATAAATACCAACTAATAATGGTGTGTATTAAAAAGAGTATGATAAAAATGTCTTAGTAAGGCTGAATTTGGCGTTTTGGCCCCTCTGAAAGGCATTCAGCACCTTAAAAAAGCAAAGTAGGATAAAACAAACAATATAAGGTTATTACTAAATAAACGATTAAAATTGTTATTATATACATAATCACTTAAGAATTTATTAAATTCTCAACCGTTTTCTAAAACAATCTTTTTTAAAGGACAGAGTAGGGTGGCTTTTCGGCTAAAATTTAAGGAACGTACCTAAACCTTTTAATGAAACAACATTAAGAGGAATGTAAAAGTTTTAATTTATTATTAAAGTTAATGGAGTAATAGTTCTACCATAACCTGATGGGACAAGGAAATACATATAGTATGAAAACAATTATGCATACGATATTTCTTTAGTAAGACTTTCTAAATTTTAATGCTTCCTTGATTCTCACATATGACCCACAAAAATATACTGAACATAACTACTTGGGGATATTGAAGGTCGGTTTACTCGTTAACCCAACAACATTAAAAACTTATATTTCAAAAAAGAAAATTATTCATTTATTAGCAAAATTTGCTTCTCTCACTTTTCATCAGTAATGAATATTTTTATAGTTGTTCACTTAGAGGGTGGAAAATAGTTCAACAAGTTGTGCAAGGAGTAACATCTTTTAGAGAGAATACTTTTAGGATAAACTCTCATTTATTTGTATATTTAGATTCATAACAAACAAAAAATTTTAATATATACTGATTAATATTCATAAAAATAAATATGTTTCAGTATATTAATTATATATTTGAATGAAATTAGACTGTAAAAAAATATTATACTGTCCAGTCATTAAAATATAGGAATAAAATTCGAAAGTAAAATAAAATAAACAACACTAGAACAATGTTACTATTTAATAATGTCAATTTCTTTAATATCAAAATAGAAATATTTTTAGCTCCTAGTCTAATAAGGTGAACAGTAAATTAATATTTGTGTGAATGTCTGATGTTATTTTTCTAGTCACGAACTAATATATTATATATTAAGAATATCTTAAATTATTTTTCAGAAGGTATATATTAAGTAAATATCTTAATAAATAAAATATCAATATGAACAATTAAAGCAACTTGCCTCACACTATAATCAACTATATCCTAAATATAAAGCATAATCAAAACCTATTTTTCCATATTAACAAAGAATGTGCTTTTAGATTCACACAATTTATAAAAATCAAATATTCACTATTTTTTATAAATCCTAGATTAAGGTTGACGTAAAAAAATATGGAAAAAGTTTAAATAATATTTGAAATTTGATTAATGATCTTGGTCATAGTGAGAAGACTATAATATTATTTTTTCATATTGAGATTCACTAAAAAATATTCACACTAATACCGATTTCTATCAAATAAAATACTATTAATAATAAATAGGTAATTGTTTGAAAAATGACTCGTCATATATTGTATTTTAAAATATAATAGAAAAGTAAATTGATTGGGTTTAGGTTACATAGGTCATATAGGTGATAGAGACAGTACATTTCCATCACACAAGTCATAACACCTTCAACAAATTGCTACCAAATATTCAAAACATCAGAAAATTATATTCCTTTTCAGATATTTATTATTAGCTCTGGAATTAAATGAAACAAAAGTTTAAGATAAATATTCAAATAGATAATAAAAACATTTAAAACTTTAGTTAAAATATTCAAATAGATAATAAAAACATTTAAAACTTTAGTTTGTTTTTGAACTACTTACACACCATAGTCACATGGATCAGAGTGCCTGAGATAGATTTTAAGAAAGGCATGTGAATGTTGTTCCATCCTATTGGAGAAATGCAAATTATTAATGCTGCTATAGCATGATGGCATGCTGCAATTTTGGGTGATTTTTAACAAATGGATAATTTTTTTTTTAAAATTACACAATTAAATAAATTATGTATAAAAACATGCTTTCATTATTGTTCTTCCAAATCTACTTTTTCTCTACTGAAATTGTACTTAAAAGTATATTTTTATTCTTTTATTAAAATCATAAGCAGAATTTTACTCTAATAATTTTCTTTTAAAATTATATTTTAAAAGACTATTTATTTTTTTAAATACTACTAGAAAGCGTTTTTTTTTAGAATTATCCTTTTTTTAGAACTATTATTATTAAATGATCAGTGAAACTTATATTTTAGAATATGATTCTTTCATTTGTTACATTTCAGAACCTATTTATTAATGTGTATTATTTGAGTACTTGAAATTTCTATTTCAACATGTCGATACTTTGGAAACATTTTGGACGAATACTTAGAAAATCAATATTAAAATTTAATTACATGATTAACATACATAATATAGTAAACAACCTATAAATCAGATTAAGAATATATTAGGGGTTACTTGAACCGACTTTAATCGCGTAGGGATCCAATATGATTAATATAAATAAGTAAACATTTTAAGATGAATAGTAATTGATCATGATTATTACTATATACTCTCTAATTAGTTCGAGAATTCACTTGAACGTCGAAATATAATTACATGCAACATGTGGAGAATAAGAATGGAAGACTGAAACCAATAACTAAAAATCGAAACCAAGAGTCAAAGATGGAAACCTTGATATTAACACCCAACTGAAGATATCATAGGAGTTCTACATGTGAATTCATATAAGAACATAATACATTTGAATTCTCTTGTTTTTTCATAAATATGGGAAATATATTTCATAAATTCTAATACTATGTTATGGTTATTATTAGATCTAATTAAAACAATAAAATATAATATATATATATATATATATATATATATAATTTAGTGGGATACCTAATTGGTTGGCTTTTATTTCAACAAGTTATATTAAATAAATAAAAAACTATAAATAAGTAAAATTTATTTAGCAATAAACATATAGTATATCGTTAGGATTTATTAAGCTAAGTTTGGTGTGAATAGAGGATCTAAACCCGTTATTATTGATCACAACATATTTCTTTTATTTTTATTAAATAAAAAAAACATTCCATGTTTTTATATTTAAAAATAAATAAATAATTATAATAAAAATAAATAATAAGTATTTATAGGATAAATGATTTTGAGAATGTAGAAAAGAAATATTAATTAATTGTATTATTTATAAGTGTAAAATAAGATACAAAATATGCATACCTAAATAACATATTATTTCTATTTTGTAATTATAAATAACAAAAAACACATTTCGTGAGAAAAGAAAATTAAAAATTAAATTAAATTAAATTATATTTAAGAAAAAGTATCATACGTTCGCATTATTATTTATCTTAAACATTCCTTTGACACTAATATATATTATTATTTTATTTAATATTTGTATATATTATTATTTTATTATTTATATAATATTTTTTTATACAAATTAGTTGTTAAATAAGTGGAAATATATATTATTATTTTATTTGATATATATATATATATATATATATATTATTTTATTATTTATATAATACTTTTTTATATAAAACAGTTGTTAAATAATGGAAAGAAAGTAGCGTTAAAATGTGATTTCTGTTAAGAAAATAAATGAAAAAATTATATAAAAACCAATAATATTTTAAATAAAATAAATATGATAGGTTAAATCAAAACTTTAATCTCTCTTTAATTCTCATTGGATTTTGGTCATCGAAAGTAGCAATAATTATTTTTATATCACAAGTATTTTTTAATATACTGTAATAAATAATTAAGAAAATATAAAAACATCTTAAATAATTTTATCTTTAATGATAAAATCATTTTGTGATACATGCAAAATAAATTATGTTACAATCAATCAAAATTGTAATTATAATTTCAATATTAATATATTAACGTTAAGTTAAAATTGTATTCGTAAACTATAAATTTTAAAAAAATAATAGTAAATGTAAACTAATGATTGAAAAAGTGAGAATAATATTTAAAACAATAAAATTAATACCATAATAGATTAAAAGTTAAAATAAATTACATAATTACCTTATTTATATAAAATAATAAATACGTTGCTTAATTGAATTATGCATATAAATATATTCCAATTATAATAAATTTAAATATTTGTATTAAATAATTGTGTTTATATTTTTATTTTTTTGGATAAAATAATTATAATTAATGTCAAGGACTCAAAGAATACTACAAAAATGTCACAGATATAAAAACAAAAAAGAAATGTATGAACTGAAATCAAATAAGACATATTTAATAAGTTATTTCTAAATGGTACCTTAGATTATATACGTCTATGGTTCAAGTGGTCTAAAACAAAAGGAATAAACTTATGCTAATTTGAAAATTGGATCAAAATAACAATTTTTTTTTTAATATGAAAGCTAAAATGGCAAAAAGAAAAAAAGTGTCTCGTTTAACTTTTTTTTTCCCGTAAAAATCACGACAGACTGCATACCATTTATTTTTCATTGTTCACAATCAAGAAAAAGATTACATTACAAATGTTTTAATTTTTGTTCTCTTCTTAATCAAACCTTTCTCTTACAAACATAGAAACTCTAATGCTATGTTTAGTAGGAGTGAATGAAGAAGAAAGAGGAGAAAAAGGGATAAAATAGGTGACAAATAAAAGAATAGAGTTGTTAAGTTATAATGAAATACGGGAAAAAGAAGATGAAATAGGATATGGTCCACACCTTGTAAAATCTGGACATAAAAAATTAACAAAATGAACAGTTCCATAATGCTGAAACTAATACTTTGCAGTGGTTTTAAAACGGCAAAAAACCACTTGAAATAGTCTAATTTTGTTGCTTTTGGTAATTTTTTTATCTGCTTTGCAGTGGTTTAACAAAAAACGAATTTGGGTGTTACTCAATAGCTATTAAACGAATACATATGCATATACGACTATGATACGGATATAACATTTCATTTAATCTAACATACTAATTAGTTAGTTGATAACATACATATATATTAGTAGTTCTATATAAATATAGTATACAACATTGAAGCAATAAGTTTTAAGAAGAATATTCACAGAAAAATTAAGAAATTAAAATTATTCATCTATCACTAAATAAATTCATTGTTACTATTGCTTGTAGTATCGTGATGATAGCAGTTTAAACAAGAACATTATAAACAAACTTATCTTATAATAAAATATATATATATATATATATATATATATATATATATATATATATTACTCACAATATATTATTTACAAAAATTACATACAGACCAAAAATTGTATATAAAATCAATATTATATATAAATTTTTATATATAGATTTACATTCAGAATATTACATACAAATTTAATTCGTATGTAATACGGCATACGAATTTAATTTATATATAATACAATCTATATATAAAATTAATATTACATACAAAATTACATACAAATTCACATTTATATATAAAATCAACATTAACATATAAATTTACATAATTTAAGATATTACATATAAATTTAATCTATATATAATACAAATATTTACTTTATTATTGTTATTAATATTGTTAGTATTATTATTATAATATTATTATTAATATTAATAATATTATTATTGTTATCGTTATTACTAATATCATTAATATTATTATAAATATTATTATTAATATTATTGATATTATTATTAATACTATTATTATTATTAATATATATTATCATGAATATTATTAATATTATTAATAATATTAATTATTATTATCATGATTATTATTATTATTAACATTATTATTATTATTATAAATATTAATATTATTCTTATTAATATTATCAATATTATTAATAATAATATAAATATTGTATGCTTGTATATAGAAAATAAATTACATATAACTTTTTTTCAAAATTTAAACAGCATAATACTTAAAATATGGATTTTTGAAAAATAAAACAATAGAATCTGTTAAGTGGGTACACTTCCAAACCCTATATCAACGTATTTGACAAAATAAACAATTATAATACAATTAAAATATATTTGAAAACTATACAGACTACATATCTTACAATGTAAAGTAAATTTTAAAAATTATAGAAAAGAAGATTATAAAAAGCACAAAAGAATCTATTTATACGAAAATATTATAAGGGCACTGGTGGCAGTGACATATCCAATGGGACATGTAGGCCTGAGTGCATCTTTAAGAGCAGTGACCCCAAAGTTTCCTGCAACTACACTTCATACAATATAACTATCATATAACAACACTTACTTTTGAATTTTGAATTATCGTTGTATATATACAATCATAATCCACCAAAGCTTTAGTCACATATACTTTATTTGAGCCTGTGAAACCATTGTTAAAATTGCTAAACAAACACATTACTAAATAGGAAGACATCTTTTTTCTATGGTCCTGTTTTTCTAAACCAAATGAGGATTATGTCTGATTGTAAAACTACCATTTTTCCCTTTGAACATACTCTAATGATGTAAAAAGTATTGAGGTTGATGGTTCTCAATACTACATTTTGGTGGTTAAGGTCATAAACCACACATTACTCAACCATATTTAACACTATTTTTAGTAACCAATATTTTTAGTATTACTTATAGGAAACTAATACTTATGTTTAGCCTATACAATCTTAATGCCTTAATCTAGACATCATTGAAAATATATTACAAAAATATTGAAAAAACATTTTATTGGTACACTGGACAGTGAATATTTCTTAATAGAAAGGAGAGGAAGAGCACATGTAATTTGGTTCCATCTTTCTGTGAGCTTTCTTCCTTCTTTAATATCTGCAGAAAATTAATGTTTATTTCTTAATCTTTTTATAAGCATAAAATCCAGTATGATTTTTTTGTATAACATCTAATTTTTTATATTTCGTCTATAGATTTTTATTCTTAAATCAAATTAGTGTGAATCAAATCAAACTAAACTTACCCCTTAAATGAAAATCTCTTCCTCGTATCGTATGGCATGCCCAAGCATGCAAGGATAACACACCAAACATGCTCCAAAATTTTATTCTATTCTAACAAAGTAACAATCTGAATATTTGATGAAGAATAACAGACCATTGGTCTGTTTTTGAATATATATTTTTTTCATGTAATAATTAATTTTAAGAAAATAATTTTAATATCTCTTAACTGTTAAAAAATTATCACAAAATATGTTTTAACGGCTTTTTCTTTAAACTATTCGAACATGCCCTTAAATTAATATTTCCGAAGAAAAATTGTTTGTTGCAATGCATAAAAACTATAGTGACATTTGGAACTCTTGGTTCTATTCAACAGAGCCAGAAGAGATTTCTCTCTTACAGAACAAAAATCTGACTTAAGGTACAAACATTGGCGTTGTTAACATCGAAATTTATCAATTTCAAAATCATAGTCCTAAACACATAAAATCATATATACCAGGTAACTGGTAACCTAACTTACAAGGAAACAAAGATAATGCTAATCAAACTGTTGCCTAAGTTGCATCTCTGTTTCACTTTTCCAGGTTGCATGGGATGATTGGCCCTTCATTCTTTTAGATTTTTCTTTATCTTTCACAGTTGATCCTTTCTTCTTGGATTCTGTGCTGGTATCATTTGGAGGGCGATCACCACATACAGGGCACACCATTCCACGAGCACTGGAGAAGGTCTTGGGAATCCCACACTGCAAGCACATTCTACAGAGAATATTCCCTAGTCATTACTATTATCTATTTGAAAGCTCATATTATCAACATTTTTTTCCAAGATAATACACATGCACCAGTTGAATTTAGAGGAAGATAAAACTGAATATTTTAGAGAAAAATTAGGAAACGATAATGCTTTATTATTCAAGGAAGTTCCCCACTTTAGGTTCTGCAAATCATCCATATATATATTTGAGTCTTGATACGCTTAGTGGAGACTATTTCCTAGGACAGAGACTAATATTAAACTGGTGGAACTAAACTCACTAGTGTATTTTATCAAGTGATACATGAACACTATATCCAAAGTGCATTCACTGTTATTATTTCCAACGAGTAACTGAACTTGCAAAGGGGCTTTATGAACAGACTACGGACAGGACTACTTACTAAGGAATAATGCAAAATGCATACCTTAAAAGCTCTGCAGCATCTTCAGCAGTAGGATTTGTTGCAGTTGGCACTCGCTTGCCTCCTTCTGATGTGCCAGAGGTAGCTGATGTTGGTGGTTGGGTACCATCCATGTCACTTCTTACTCGCTCATGAATCCCGGTTAGTTGAGGTTTTGCCTCTAATACCGCACCTATATGAAATATATCATAAATATTATACTTAACAAGTTTGAAAATGAACGGAATGTAAGCTCACAAAAGGCAAAGAATTAAGAGAGGATTATTAACTTTATTTTAACATAGTACCAGCTGAGTTAACACATCACAGCACCGTAACAATCACTAACAAAAATTATTTGAACTGCCCATTAGATGTTTTTCCTGGTAAAAGTGCATTCAAGATTTGGCAACTGAAGCAGCAAATCCAGAAGCACTTTGAAAGGGATAGAACCTTTTAAACTTGATTGGCAGTCAAGCAATTTATTTATTTAGCTTTCTTTTAAAATAAAGCCGAATCAGAAGCATTTCTATCTTCGTGAGTGCATGTCAAAGAACAATTTATCCATGAAAAACCTGTACAAGATATTTTCTTAAAAAACAAACCATGAAGGAACAGAGGGGAACAAACTTGGTGAATCAATTTCCTAAGCAGTTGGCACTTGTTTTAATTTTTAGTCTCAACTCAAGCAACTAATGGCAGAAGGCTCAACACTCAATTTTTGGCATGGGGATCGTACATTATAAGAAGTTGAAATACAAAGTTTTTATTGCAAAAGAAAGTACATATTACTATATAAAAAAAAACATTACAGTCATTCAATGCTTGATTTTTAAACAGCATAAAGCATTTAGCAGGGTATACATATTGCTTTCACACAATGTCCTTGAGCACAAAACAGAAAGCCCTTTTACATCAGTTAAGTTTGATGTTCTGATAATTATTACGTATCTTTTTCAATAAATCAAAGGCTATCAAAAAGGATTTTATTCATTTTGATTCCAATACCATTCATGACGAAAATCTCACAAGAGGACACCAATCAATTATGTTAAAAGTCAACAGCTTTTACATTGCTGACTGGTATTGTTGTGACTTCCGGGGTGACCAATTGTTGTGCCAATCAACAAAGTTAAATCCACATGATAAACAATGGTAAGCAACCATTGAGATACATGACCATAAATAGGACACCCCTACTTATTGTTAATCTACCCCCAAAACACGACAAAGCAGGAAAAATGTCTGCTATCAAATCTAAACAGCCACATCAATTTCACTGAATACTCTTTCTAAGTGTACACTATAAATGACAAGTCTAAATTATATGCAGAACAACCCAAAAAATCAGTGTTGGCACCCCCATGAATACCATTTTATAACATTTACAAAGGAAAGATACACCTTTACAATTCAAACGGAATCCTCGGTTTGCTCAACCACAACACAACGTCCACCCTCCAAACCAAACATGCCCTTTTACACAATGGGAGGCAACCAGCTTAGCTTAAATATCTTCTCTTTGTCAAAAAATTATAAATTACAGCAGGAAGCATTTATTTGCATTTTATTTCTTATTTTCATTTTCTGGTTTCAGTTTTTCAATCTGTCTTCAGTTTTCAAACTGTTTTCTGTATAAAAGTTCGATAACAGAACAGATCAAGGTAGCATTTTGATAATCAAAAACAAGAAATAATAGTGCAAGTAAAAACCCCTTATTTTCTCCATTTAAAATATTTTCAATACTAGAGGAAAAATAATAAAAGGACAAGGGTTCTACTTCTAGCCTCTTGAATTTCCCCTACTCCTCCATTAACCAAACAAAATAAAACAAACAATTAAACAAAAATCCCAAGAAAAAGAAAAGAAATGATGAAAAAAAACCTGTGGGTAAATCTTTCTTGTCCTTGCGGCGCCTCCTATTGCCTTGCCTCCCTTGTTGCTCATCACCGTCTCTCGAAGGGTTGCTGCTATACTCTTCCACGCTGTTGTTCAGAAATTGGGGCGGTCCTGCAATCTCCGTTACGGAAACAACAACAGATTCAACAAGGGAGGGGCAAAATTGAGAATTGAAAAGGGGATGAGAGCCAACGAGAGTTAGTTACTTCGGAGAAAGCGTCGAACGCAGAAGGAAGACCGGAGGCAGAAGGAGGGTTGGGAAGGTGGTCGAAGATGGATCTGTCTCCGAGAGAAGGGTGGCCGGCGGCTGCGGCGGCGGCGGGGGCATCGTCGTCGGAATGTTCGAGGTCGGAATTTTGTGTTTGGTCTTGGTCTTGTTCGTCTTCGGCAGAAGAATAACCTTGAATAAGGGACAAGCTCATTGTGTATGAATGTTTGTGTGTTTGACTTAACCCTACTCTGTTATTTCTTAGTTTGTTCTCACTCAGTCATGGACATGGCTATATTCTGAGTCTCAGATTTGGCACTTTCTGATTTATTTGTTTTCTTAGCATGATTGCAGGTGGTAATCATAGTCCAAGCTAACAATAAAATTTTTAAATATTAAAAAAGTTAATTAAAAATACTTAAATTTATCTTAAATTTAAAATTTAATTAAATGTTTTTAATGGAAAATGTTATCTTCGATAAAAAAAAATGATACGAACGAACAAATATTAAATTGAAATGAGAATTAATTTTATGTCAGATACACTTGCTTCATTCTTTTGTTAGTTACAAGTATTTGTTTAATGAGTTTTGCATTTTTTTTTTTTTAAAAAAACTAGGTATTATAATAGATAAATATGTTAATTATTACAACGGAAAAATGTTTTATATATTACTAAAAGTCATTATATTTAACATATAAAATTACCTACAAGAATGCAAATTAACGGAATAACTGATAAATATATCGGTTACTTTTATTATATATGAACTATTGTTAAGATTATTATTCATCTTTTAATTACATTATTATTTTTTAAAGGTTATATAATCACATTTGTATTTGTAATAAAGAAAATATTAGTTTTTAACTTAATATTTTTTTTTAGTTTTATTGAAAGTTTACTTTTTCTTATTAAATTTACAACTCATTTTATAAAACAAAATTTATCCATTAAATGCATATTTTACTTTTCAGGAAGAATATTTGATGTTTAATATATAATATTGGTAAAAGTTTTGAAATCGATTTAAATTTACAGTGTTATAAAAAAATTAAATATTAGTCACATTATTTAATCATTATTAAGTAAATATATTTTTATAACAATTTCTTAGTTCATATAGAAGAAATGTAATAAAAGAATAGCAAAATGTCTAAAATATATAATACAAGAATGATGAGAACTTAAAAGTTCACATTGTATAGTTGTAAAAGAAATTATTCAATAACTTCGAGTGCATTAGAATGTATTACTAACTCAAAACGATTGAAGTAATAATAAATAATTATTAATATAATTTATTTGTTATTATTTTTAATACTATAAATTGAATTATTTGTAATATATGTGATTGACGTGTTATATTATTTGACTTTTTCTCAAATTCAACATAGTTATTGATTAGATCTTCACATTATTTTTCGTACTTACAAGGCTAGTCTATAACTTTTATTTCTTTTACTTTGGTTAAAGTTGGAAAATTTTACAATTTGGTCGTATGTTATTTAATGTTGAATCAAAAAGTGAGATCATTTTCACTTTGCACATGGTATTAAAATCTTTACTAACAAAACCATTGCTATCAAAACCAACCTTAAGGAGGCAAGAGATTGTTATATTAAGAGCTTATAAGTTTTTTCACATATTTAAACAATTAAGAGACAAAAGTATATTAGTATTATCTAGTGTTAACTCCATTAAAAAAAAGTAATTAAGTTAACATAAAATCAACCGAAAGATAAAAACACAACCTCTTGAGCATATTAATAATGTTGAGTTCAATTCTCTCAATTATAAAGTTGATTTATATACTCAAACTAAATTTGAAGATAATTAGTCTTTATTTAGTGAGTAGATGACTACAATTTAACTTAGGTCACAACTAAGTCAATGTACTCTATTAACTGAATAACTAGTTGATACATCCAAAGATAATTATGAGAGATTCTCACCCGTAACTTTTGACCGTTATACATGTAGTACAATCGACCATCCTGATAATCAATCTTGACTTCATATGTCACAAGTTAGCAACTTTATTTGAAGTCAAACTTATAGCTAAAGAAATAAAAGCTCGATGAAAATAGTTAAGCAAGAGATAAGAAAACTGTTGAAAGTAAACTTTATCACATAAGTTACTAATATCATATGACTCGTCAATGTCATTATGGTTAAAAAATCAAATGAAAAGTGGTGTACGTGTACAAATTATACCAATTCTAACAAAACATGTCCAAAATGTTAGACCAAGATGATATGATCATTAAATTATCTAATCTAAACATCCTATCTCAATAGTGTAATTAATGATAGTTTGTTCTCAAAGAAACAACAATCAAGATAATGATTTTGATTATAAGAAATAATGTCAAGTTTTGATGAAATAATATTTTTGTTTTTTTTTAAGTATCTTAATCAAAGAACTACACATGTAACTTCTCAAGGAAATTAATTAAAAGTTCATTTAACAGAAGACTTAAATTTAGTTTGAATATGTTTAATCATCTTAAGAAGGCATTAACACGTTGATTGGTACAATCCAATAAAGTCTCTAACACAACAAATCAACTTTATGTAGTTGTATATTAAGGTTGACACTAGTAGTATGGGCAAATGATGTTTAGTATGAAAGATACTTTAAAGCATAACAAGTTGAGTGCAACAAATATCTTAAGAATTTGTATTTTATGTAATAAGAAATAACAGTGAACCTTTTGGTTTATACTGGTTCACCCCAACCTATATTATATCTAGCTATTTTTTATCAATTGCAAAGAGTTTCACTAGTGAAATATGATTATAAGTATTATATTTTCATTTTTCACTTACAAGCAATTACACAAAGACACTCTTAAATATCCTTTTATCTTCTATTGAGACAAAGCATGATACACTATGTCATTCTTGAATGAGTACACAATCACTTGGAAATACAACAAAAAATATTTAAGTGCTTACAAGAATTTTTTTTGAAAAAAAGATATATGAAACAAGCACTCATTAACTAGAGTCTAAGTTTACAAAAGTGAAGGATTTATAAAAAAAACTTTATCTCTAAAGTCATATAGTAGATAAACTTTTACCACAAGCTCTTAAAAACTTTTAGAATATTCTCACATACAAGTCTCATGTGGATGACATATATTTCACCATATTCTTTTAGGTAGTTTCAATTCTATTTATAAATGTTGTGTTTTTCTTTGTCCATTTTAATATTTTTTTTAATATGTTTGACTTTTCACTAACAAATTTTACTATTACGCTTAACATGCATAAGGAAGGATAATTTTTACTCTATATCTTTTTGCATGCTTCTAATATCATCATATTAAGCATCAATTCTCAAAGGATTGGTGTATTTTTGTCATAATTATTTTTAAGAAGTGTGATTCAACTTCTTTCAAAGATAAATATGTATTGTGATTTTTATGTATAAGTTTTACTTACTTATATGTTGTATCTAACACTTTTTTAAACACGTGTCTAATATTTAAGTATATGTATTTAGTGATTCATGCGTCTGGTAGACTTGTGTATAATATTCTTTTAAATTTTATTTTGTCTTCTCAATACATGTGTCTAATGCTTATTTGAATTTCATTTGATTTTCTCATACTTATATCTAATGCTTCTTTAGATTTCATTTATTTATTTTTTATATTTGTAATTTTGTCTAAGCTCCATTTTATCATACTAAGAGCCTAGGTTAAACTTATAAACGTTAAATACCGTCAATGTGACATTTAGAAAATTAATTATCTTTAATTATTGTACTTTGTTAACCAAACTAATCAACTACCTATAAATATTAGAGAAAATAATATATCATGCATTAACTTCATTAGATAGAATTTATATAGCATTTAATATGTATAATATATCTTATTTCAAAAATGTTTTGCATTAAATACGAGTATATATATATATATTGTTTATATTATTTATGGAGGATTTTATTTTGATACCGACAGCCAGCGCTCTTATATTACTATCTAAGATGAAAAGTATTCAATAGTGTTTTTTCAACTTGATTTGAAGTTAGTTTGTAAATTATTATAAAAAGAGATAAATTTTAAAACATAAATACTTATGAGTATTTAATGTTATAGACAAATAAAAATATTATATTACTGATTAGAGGGTGAAGTCCATTCTCCTGATAATATTTTAATATTAGAAGTAATATATATATATATATATATATATATATATATATATATTACTTATAATATTATATTACTTATTAGAGAGTGAAGTACATTC
>Ga0099824_1000320_pt1 | contig 51960 bp, 29 predicted proteins | sample SiratrowhiteBW_FD_76837 | JGI IMG/M metagenome (GOLD analysis project Ga0099824, IMG submission 76837) | Root nodule microbial communities of legume samples collected from California, USA - Siratro white BW | ecosystem: Host-associated > Plants > Roots > Nodule | place: USA: California... | reverse complement strand
TTTTTTTTTTTTTTTTTTTTTTCTATATTTTTTTTAATTTTTTTTTTTTTTTTTTTTGTTACTTCTTTCTTTTCATTCCTTTTTAAAATCTTACCATTTTTTTGGAAAGTAAAATTCTGGGGTTTTTTTTTTAATTGAGGACACGGGAATTAAAGAACTGATTGAATTTTCCATTTTTGTTGCTGGGTCTCTGAGATTTGAAGTTTTATGGAGGGTGGATCCTAAATTCATGAATGCCCCCTTTTCTTCTGCAAAAAGTTTTGTTGCTGAATAAATTAAGCCTTTCTGACTAAGGTTTTTGAGTCTGTAGTGCTGGATACTTGATCCTTGTATATTGTTTTAGCTTAGGATCTTCAATTTTACCTTTTGATCATTGGTGATTTTCTCACAAATCTAGTCTCTGAAGTTAGAGATTTCAAAGAGGTGTCCGTGTTAACTTTCATGTTTGTTTCATATTCAAGCTGAATCCTGATTGTAGGTTTCTCTTTTACTTGAAGACAGACTTTGAGGTTATCTTTCATACCAACAATTTTTCTCTTCTCTGCAACTTAAATCCATGGACTTTAAATTTCTCTGAGGTCTCTCTAGTTTACTTCATTACTGGATAAAAATGGGATCTCTGGGGTTACATCATCTATGATTGATGATTCCTGTTAGAATATATATGCTTGGTTAATTTTTAAGATGTATGCTGAACATGAATTCAGAACTGTTTCCTAGTTTTTATCTTCAACATTGAAGCTATTGCTTTGTTGTAAGATTTGTTTTTTATGCACTGTCATTTTACATTTACACTTTACACTGTTAATCAATCAAAACATCATCATAGTCTGTAATTGGATTCCAATGCAAAAAGTCTTTTACAATGTACACACTATTTACTGTTGTTTTAATCCATAAAAAATAGCAGCATTTCCCAAACAATAAGGTTTGGATCAAGTTCTTTTTTGTTCTATGGCTTAACTTGTGGATAAAATTTTGTTAGGAACTAAATTTTGATATGCATTTCAGGTAGACTCTTCCCAAGTGTGCACAAGTTCATTTGTAAAGAATGAGTCAGCCTAAGATCAAGCGCCGAGTTGGTAAATACGAGGTGGGGAGGACAATCGGTGAAGGTACATTTGCAAAGGTGAAATTTGCAAGGAACTCTGAGACAGGAGAAGCTGTGGCTCTTAAAATTCTTGACAAGGAGAAGGTGCTCAAGCACAAGATGGCTGAGCAGGTTCAATACCTCAAGAACTTGACATGAGATCTTACTCTGTCCTTAATCTTATTAATTCATTTATTACTATCCCAATCTTATTACTTCATTTAATTAGGAAACAAACAGTTTAATGACATAATGCTTCCTCTCATTTTCCAAAACCTTTCAATATGTTGAGAAAGTATAGTTTTTGGTGAAGTATTTTTAGGTTGCAGGTTGTAGAATTCAGATGTTTCTTATCATATACTAGTATTTTCTATTGGTAGATGCTTTATAGACTCTGACAAAATCAAGTCAAGATTCTTAGATGTTTTTAATGTATTTTTGCAGATCAGGAGAGAGGTGGCTACAATGAAGTTAATCAAGCATCCCAATGTTGTTCGATTGTATGAGGTCTCTCTCTCTCTCTCTGGACCACACGTGCAATGATTTGCCATTCCCTTTTTTAAATAACCTTTTCTCTTTATTTTATTCTTGCTTGAAGTTTTGCTGTTTTTATAAGCAGTGTATGGTAGAGGTTGAGTATAGAACGTTCTTGTTTGTTTGACTAAGAATTCTGCCTATGCCTACCAGAAATTGTTTATAAGATCTAGGTATATAGTTAGTCATTGGATGATTTGAAAGATTATTTAGAAAAAAGAAAAAAAAAAAAAAAACTTTGTTCACCTAGTTGTGTTATGTTTGGATAAAGAGAAAAGAAAATATAGATAAATTTTTTTTCTCTAGTTGAAGAGAAAGTGCAGAGTAATTGGAGAAAAAGTTGATTTCTAGAAATAAATATTCAAACTTTTTACTTCTATCTCTTCTCCAATTCAAATTTTAAACTTTTATCTTCGCTCTCATTTTCTTCCCACCCTCCCAAAAGTAGGGAAAGTTATAAATCTGTTGAATGCTTGAATCATCATTATGAAAAGAACTTTCCAATCCTCTGTTGCCACTGGGCTTCATACATTCTTCCATCATGAATTGTTCACTTGAAGAATTTTGTTATACATGCAAAAGAAAAAAGTTATGAGTTAGAATAAGTACGTGTGAAATACATTTCTCTCTCAATGTTATTTCATCTCTTTAACTCACCATTCTCAGTCTGTCTGATAATTAATTTGCTGATGGTGCTGTTTTGTGTGTTCATCATCTGACAGAAATGGTTTTCTTAGGGCGTAGTATACATGAAATTAGAAATCAAATTACAATTACTTTGTTGCATAACTCTGTTTCTAAGTTAACCATTTTGTTGGCAGGTCATGGGAAGCAAGACCAAAATATATATTGTTTTGGAGTTTGTGACTGGTGGGGAGCTCTTTGACAAAATTGTAAGTATATAATCTTGTTGGCTTCCTTTCATTTTCAATTTCTTCTACAATTTTGGAGAAAAAAAGGAACAAATAGAGACTCAACATGTATTTAGCTTATGAAACTAGATTAGTATTGGATCATGAGAATATGATCCTTGTCCATTCATTCAACACATTATCATCATTCATTGTGTTGTTGTGCATAGGATTGTCTTAGAATTAGATCATAGTACATTGCATGCTCTCCATCTTTATTACACGGAAAAGTTGTTGCATATGTTCCAATGGACTTTTTGTTGTGAAGGTAAACCATGGACGGATGAGTGAAAATGAAGCACGTAGATATTTCCAACAGCTTATAAACGCTGTTGATTATTGCCACAGCAGGGGTGTCTACCACAGAGACCTGAAGGTAAGGCTCCTTTACCTCACACAAACACATGTGCAGGTGTCACAAAATTATTTGAGTTTGATTTTATAAGTTATAACCTCTTACAATTAATACCTATTCACATGCTTTCTGCAGCCAGAGAATTTGCTCTTAGATACTTGTGGCAACCTTAAAGTTTCCGACTTTGGATTGAGTGCCCTCTCACAGCAAGTTAGGGTAATCATGAATTTCTCTTCCCCCTTGTCAATTGTTATATATTTGAACTTATTCTACAATGTTAATGAAAAGTTGACAATTTTTTCTTGCATTTGAAGAGTTTTTATTTATTTAATCTTTATAGGATGATGGGCTTCTCCATACTACATGTGGGACACCAAATTATGTGGCTCCAGAGGTACAGACAAATGTCATGCTACTTAACTGTGAGTTCTATACAAAATTCATACATTTTTTATTCACTCTTCTAATTCTATAATCTTGTTATATATGTAGGTCCTTAATGATAGAGGCTATGATGGGGCAACTGCAGACTTGTGGTCATGTGGGGTGATTCTCTTTGTGTTGGTTGCTGGTTACTTACCTTTTGATGACCCTAATCTTATGAACCTGTACAAGAAAGTGAGCACCATTAAAACTTTATTGCACAATTTTAGTCTTCCCTTTGTTTTCTCTCTATTACTTTTTATTTCTTGATCCACAGATCTCAGCTGCTGAATTTACTTGCCCCCCATGGCTTTCTTTCACTGCCAGGAAATTGATTACACGAATCTTGGATCCTGATCCCACAACTGTAAGGAGCAACATTTGATTATGTGCTTACTTATTGTCATGTAAAATTGCATGTTTGTTCTGAATGTAAAAAAGGATACTTTTACTTATAACCAACTTGTAACTTTCTACTCATCCTTGGTGGCTTCCAATAATCTATAAGGACCAAACTTTTGACCCTCTATGAGTTTGATTTCATAATTAACAAATCAGGATAATGGTTCTTCTAGAATCACCTTTAGCTAGTTCCCTGCATGCACCACAATAAAATTGATAGAGAAAAGATAACTGATCCTCAATATATAGTATTATGGTTATTTTTTCTGTAATAGTTAAATTTTGCTCTTGATTTCTGATTCACCCTGAATTATGGCAGCGTATCACTATACCTGAGATTTTGGATGATGAATGGTTTAAGAAAGATTATAAGCCTCCAGTTTTTGAGGAGAATGGGGAAACCAACCTCGATGATGTTGAGGCTGTCTTCAAAGATTCTGAAGTAAGTTGAAGATTAATAGATATGATTTTGGTATTGATTTTCTATTAGTTCTGGAATCTTCTCTCATAAAGGATTTTGCTTGCATATTCAGGAGCACCATGTGACAGAGAAGAAAGAAGAGCAGCCAACGGCCATGAATGCGTTTGAGCTAATTTCCATGTCCAAAGGGCTGAACCTTGAAAACTTGTTTGACACAGAGCAGGTTCACAGCTTCACATGATAAGATGCTTTTTAAATTGTTTCATTGCTATTATGCACATGTAAAATTCAAATACCTTACTAAATTTACCATGTTTTCTTTGTTCTTATGTCATTGACCTCAGGGGTTCAAAAGGGAAACAAGATTCACATCAAAATCTCCTGCAGATGAGATAATCAACAAGATTGAGGAAGCTGCAAAACCTCTTGGCTTTGATGTGCAGAAGAAAAATTACAAGGCAAGCCCTATTTGTCCAACTTATAATGAGCTTCTCTACTATTCATTTAGCTTTATATGAAATGGTAGTTTGTGAAATTAATAAACCATCACCTGCAGATGAGGCTTGCAAATGTGAAAGCTGGAAGGAAGGGAAACCTTAATGTTGCCACTGAGGTACATGATTGTTATTTGGTGATATGGAACACTATTTGTCACATTATTGTACCAAAACTTAAAAAAGTGTTCTTTATGAACAGATATTTCAAGTGGCACCTTCTCTTCACATGGTTGAGGTACGGAAGGCAAAAGGAGATACATTGGAGTTCCATAAGGTGTCCCTCTGTCCCCTTCTTTGCTTAATTGCTTTACATGTAGATCTTCTGTTATTGCTGGAAAGAGAATCTAATTGAAATTGTTTGGTTGATCTTGGGCAGTTCTATAAAAAGCTTTCAACAAGCCTGGATGATGTTGTTTGGAAAACAGAAGATGATATGCAAATGAGAGAAACAAATTGATATTGATATTATTATTATTACTATCATCACAATGTTATCAAGTGTAATTTTCTTCATTTCTGAAGTTATACTATTTTCCAATCTCTTCATTCTTATTTCCTCTAAGTTCCTTCCTGTAGGTTTGTTTGGAGATTCTATAGTACTCATAATATATTTTGTACCATGCTATTATTTTTGGAAAGCATGCAGAGTTTATGTAAGAATTTTAGTAGTCAACACTTTCGGTTATGTTCATGAAACAAAAATTGGAAGAAAATTTGTATATTGTATATACGTATCTACTTATCTATCTTTTCTTTTGCTGCCACTTTCTTTTCATCTCTGTCCAGCAACATGGTAAGCTCATTGCAGCAACTGGAAACTTAACAAAAGATTGAAAGGAAGAAAGAAGGTAAAAGAAAATAAAAAATATTTTGACAAAATATAATAGAGTAGATTGGATTGAAATCGATGTGTAACTCGTGTTTGAATATTTTATAATGGAATAGATCATATAATCTTTACTTTAAAAAAGTTGTTTATTTTTATTTATTGAAAAAATGGATGAAACATGTGAAAAAAAAATATTTACTTTAAAAAGAATTACTTATTATGCATCTTAACCATAATATAAAATAGAAACAACAATCTTGTATTGTAAAGCTTAGGTTAGAGATTAAATCGAATTTGTTTCCCTCTCAGAAATGTTGGTGATTTGTTTTATTTATGATTGTTTTAGAGCAACAAATATGAAATTGTAGAAAAAAAATATCAATGAGGATTCTCGTTGAAGAATTACACTCTATTAAGAAAATTATAAATAAAATTTGGAAAATAAAGAAAACGAAAGTCACTAAAAAAAGGAGAGATAAATAGCTTAAGAAGAGAGATGACTAATAAATTTTACTGCAACATTTGTATTTTTTTTAAGCACCGTATGAACCGTTTTCTATTTAATTAATACAAAATATTTTATCCTTCTTTTAACTGTGTAATATTTGACTTCCTTAATTTATTAGCCAGTAATTTTAATTGTGTAAATATTTATTCAGTAATAATAATTTCAAGCAATTTACAATGTAAAGCACAAACTACTTCCAAACTAAAATTAAACCTGATGTTTAAAATCGCATGTTTATAATATCTAATAACGTAATTGTAGCAATTAAACTTTGAAGATTAAAATCTCACAACTAAAAACTAAACTATTAAGTATAATACAATGTCAAGCGAAAAAGAAAAAATTCAAAATTATTTTATAGTTGTTTGGTTTAGTGGGTATCAGCATCATGAAGCACTCACAGTCACGAGCAAAACAAGAAGAACGTTATGAATGTTAATGCTGGACAAGCGTTGGATAAATTATTCCGTATAATGTAGAGTTATAAACTATTATTATTTTCAAAAAAATTAAGTATAGCAATCATAACCCAATAAAAAAAATATCATTGAAAAGATTAATTAATACAAAATTAACTATATAAAACTGATTATTTGGCCAAAAAAAAGCTGCAAGGTTTATAATAAAATATTTATAAGAATTTAGTGAAGTGAAAACTGAAATGGCTCAGTCTTCGATGATGTACATGATTCTTGATGCAGCATAGGTTTTTGTCTCTTCCATTTCCAAACTATTATGTTTATGTCTCTTCTCTCTGCAATGTCTCTTGCTTTTCGATGACGCCAGCAGTGTCGCTGTTCTCTAAACTACAACTAGTATTTTGCATTCCTAAACATTACTCACATTTTTCAATTTTCACCTATCAGTTTTTTTTTTTATTGGGTTTTTAATTCATCTGAAAAAGTTTCATCCTTGAATCTATTTTACTTGCTTGTTAGGTGCAAAATGGTATCTTTTGGAGCTGAATATAACTGAGAGCACTTTTATGTGTGTCCCCGGAATTTCATTTTGTTTGGGATTATGCTGTAACCAAGAAAAAACCCAATATTATACTACCCTCGAATCAATAACTTTCCATTTCTGCAATAATATTCACATTATGGAATGGTAAAGTCTAAAGTTTTTGTTTTGCGTTTGAGTCTTAATCCTACCTTGGAATAACATAACTATTTCTTGATACTTTGGTTTCTTGGATTCGATTCTGTATACCTCACTCTCTGTACTTGTGCCTTTTGGGTTTCTATTTTTTTTTTCTTTTTTATTTGCTTGCATAATCTTTTGCATTGATTGTTGATTAGATTCATGTGATTTTGATTCTGGTTTAATGAGATTGTTGTAGGTCAAAACTTTGAGCTTAGTGTGTGTGGATGAAAGAACTTCTGGGGCTAAGTGGTTGTTTAGAAGATGGTTGGGAACATTGCAATCGGTGTTTCATCATTGCCAACTTCTTCTTCTTCATGTCTGATTACCCTACCAAGAAATTCTCCAACTTTGAAGCCTTTCCCAATCAGACACCAAAAACACATCAACAGAACAAGAGCTGCATCTGCTGATGCAGGTCACGGCCAAAGGTCATCATCTATTGAGGAAGCAAAAGATTCAGCTGCAGCTTTGTTGAACATTCCACACACTGTTTGGAGGCAGACATTGAAGCCACTAAGTGATTTTGGTTTCAGCAATAGGAGCATCTGGGAAGGTGGGGTTGGACTGTTCTTAGTGTCTGGTACTGTTCTATTTGTTCTTAGTTTGGCCTGGTTGAGGGGCTTCCAAATAAGATCCAAATTCAGCAAGTACACAGTGGTGATTCTGTTTGCTCAAGCTTGTGGCATAAGCAAAGGAACACCTGTGAGAATCAGAGGGGCCACTGTTGGCAATGTCATTGGTGTTAATCCTTCTTTGAAGAGTATTGAAGCAGTTGTTGAGGTCTCATAGAATTTCTTTCATCTAATTTCTCAAAAAGTTGAAGAACATATGTACTAGGAACTTGAGTTATTTTATCTCATATTCTTTTCTTATAAATGTTTCTAGAGAAATTTGTTACAAGACAACCTTAATTGTTGAATTATATTAAACCAGGAGTTTGAATTTGCAGGTTGGTGATGTTAAAACAATTATACCACGGAATTCACTGATTGAGGTGAATCAATCAGGTCTTTTGATGGACACAAAAATTGACATCACTCCTCGTGATCCAATTCCAACACCTTCTGTTGGTCCTCTTGACCAAGACTGTACTAAGGAAGGTCTTATTGTGTGTGATCGTGAAAAGATCAATGGCCAGCAAGGAACAAGTTTGGATACATTGGTTCGGATATGCACCCGCCTTGGGCGTGCTCTAGAGGAAATTGGTATCAGCAATACCTATTCATTGGTAGAAAGAGTACTTTCCATTATTGAAGAAGCAAAGCCTCTTCTCACACAGGTGTGGTGCTCTTGAAATTGATGAGTGTATGATGATGATGAATGAAATTTTGGTTTCTTCCATCTCCAAAAACATAAAATAATAGTGGTGAATAAGCATTTGTTTGTGACATTCATTTATCATATGCAGTAGGCGTTTCTTTGTTTCTTTTTTGTTGTTCAATTATTCTGTCATGCATTCTCATGCCTATGTTTTCACCTTGATGTAGTAATGCCTCAGATAAAAGCCATGGTTGAAGATGTTCATCCTTTGTTGTCTGAAGTCCGTGATAGTGGTCTGTTGAAGGAACTTGAGAATTTAACCCAAAACCTAACCCAAGCTTCTGAGGATTTGAGGTTAATTGCCTAAACTTCTAGGGCTCTAGTCTATCACCAATTTGTAATACATTGACTGGGTGGTATGCATGTCTATACAGAATCTGCTTTTTTGCCCATTATGACTGGAGAAAATTGGACTGATTCCAAAATTCTTTGTATTCTTTAATTTTACAATCCAAACATTATCCAAGTATATAGACTAACACAAATCATGCTTTGTGTACGCAGAAGGGTACATTCATCCATTATGACCCCTGAGAACACTGAACTGGTTCATAAATCCATAAACACACTTAGTTTTACCTTGAAGAACATCGAGGTAAGAAGCTAATGTGCAAAATCCAATTATTATGAATACTACTTGCCTGTCTAATTAATTGATTTTTGGCTGTATCACTGCAGTATATTAGCAGGGATATTGTGGGTTTTACTGGGGACAAGACTACTAAAAAGAATTTGAAATTGCTTATCAAGAATCTCAGCAGGCAATTGTGAAGTCAAAATATGAAGATTTGAAGTTCTGAATTACAGGTAATAGTATTGTGAACAATGTTTAGATCGACTGCAACGTTGAAGGAGAAAAATACACTTTTACCTATTTTAACTGTTTCTTAGGTCCCTATGTTTCTTGCATTCTGCTGTGATAAAAGTTGTCTTTCCTTGTCACAATGAATGCAGGTGGTACTGACCAGTTTGGAATTTATCTCTACGTGAATTGCCTTGTTTTTTTTGAAATAGTTATCCACTCATTTGTGTTACAAGGACTGGTTTTAATGGTTGAAACTCTATGCCTTCAGAAAGAATAAAGTTACTGGTTACAAGCTCATGGCACATTCAAATCGGTTCGATAGAGCAAGATGATAGTAGAAGAGGTTATATGAACGGGATATATTAGTCGAGTTTTCTGTAGCCATTCTGATTTCCATCACTATAATTTGTGTCCTCCAAGTTACCTTGAGCTTGATATTCATGCTCATTTAATCTTTACAAAAAATTTAAACGCATTGTTTCCAATCAGTAAAATATTAATTTTTATTGAAAATATTTATTTTTATATCGAGATAAAAAATAGTGTAATTATTAAAAGAATATGGTTATTTTATTAAATTCTTTTAATATATACTTACCGGCCTTTTGAATCCGTATAAAAACTTAAAAGTTATTTACATTTCTTTGGCCATGGTAATCGACAATCACAGTTCCATTTTGAAAGAGTTGTGGAAAACATCAGGGTATCCGATAAAGATTTAAATGCGATTATGTAGTAACCACCAAATACAATCTATCCAAAATCACGAGCCATTTCCTCTGCGCAAACCCTCCATAACAATGACATTTACACTTGAACTGAAAACCAGCCATAACCATTCACACGCTGGTCCTCTGCAACCCGATCATTTTCTGGACTTCGGTTTAAAAATATTTGCCTTGTAGTATCTAAGTTCCTCAATGCTTTCTCTAATGTCATCCATGGCTCTGTGTCTGTTTACTTTTGAAGGTGCTCTCCTCTGATCTGCACAAATGACAAACCTTTTATAATTTGCAAGCTGGTGTATCCGAGATTCTTTCTCAGCTCTCATTGATTAATTAATAATTAGTCCACAATTCAACGTAGAAAACAGGAAACCACATAATTCTTATGATCGATAAGTAACAAAAATCCCAGAATGCAGTTATTCCATTGTTTCTCATCTATCGAAATTGTGAAACTGATAACCATGTCAGATAAAAACTAGTGGCAAAGAATAGTCATAACTAAAAATAACTAGCTACGATCAAATCATACTCAAAAGAGAAAAAGGAATGGCAGGGTGAGATTCCAAACTTCAAAGTTAAAGCATCAAAAAATATCTACAAGCACCTTCGTTAGTTTCCTTGCCAAGTTTCTAAGCATCTTTACGCTATCACATAATAATATCTCCGAAATCATTGCACTTAAAAACCCAAGGATTTTTCCTCTAACTAAAAACAACATGGAATCTATTTTTGTTCGGTAGTTGAATTTTTTTACTGGGGAGAGGAGTAGCAAGTTTAAAGGTATCACTTCGGTTGGTAGCTTTCCGGATTTCCACATTCTCAACTTTCTTTTACCCACAGGGTGCTGAGGGAAGGTCAGAATAAATACACAGAAAGGTAATAATGTGAAAATCTCTGATTCATGCGCAACTAAATTTTCCCGACAAATATGCCTTGCATAAAATGTAGGGAAAACACATAATAGGAAGTCAGATCAGAATTTTGACACAAAGGGCCAACAGACAAAAGGAATTCTTTATATTTTGGTCTGAAAATGGTAATACTTGATTCATAATGTTTTTGATGGAAATGAGATGTTTTATTATATTCCTTACCAGTTCAACCAAACGGAACAAACGTTACATGTATAGTACCAAAAAAAAAAAAATAGAAGAATCACGCACGTAACAGATCCAGTAATGCAGATATGCACTGAAACTGGCGAACAATCTCAAGCCCAAACAATTCCTTATTTTTATGGGGGTCAAGAAACTATTTATAATTCATAACAAATACAAAAACTACTTGTATAATTTCTCACCTCTGGGATACCACCGAATGCAGAGAGCTTTAACACTACTAACATCGACAACTACATGAGAGAATAGACTCGCCAATTTTGGCATGTATTTCTGCAAAAGTTGATCTAGTTATGACAGTTAACAGAATATTTCAGAGAGCAAAAATAGGATATATGGACATACCAAATAAAAACAGCAATATATGCTTTCAATAAGGCTTGATCGATATGCATAACGGAAGAGGAATTGGTTTAAAATTATAGACATTATATATTCAGATGACAGAAAACTTCATTCTGCATCTCAACTTGATCTTTTACCATATGTGTAAACTTCATAAATGTTGTGATGTATTATTTTGATCAACATTATTAATTACCATGACTTAGCAAGCATGATATATAAACAATGCCCAATAATATTGTGGCTTTGCAATATTTGTTATTTAAAAAGTTTAAATTTGATGGTGTGATAGGACTGATAATTTACACCAGAAATTTACAAAAAAGAATCCAAGGCATACAGAATACATCAGAATCTGTAAAGAAAAACAATATTATGATAATTAGAGTTTAGGAATTAACTATACTTCAGCAAAGCCACGATCCACAAGTTACAATGGCAGAACCATTACCTTCAGAAATTGAAAATCAACATATATTGAATTTCCTGCTAGGAGAGGTGTGTACGAATCAACATTAATATATCTCTTAACAAATTCAATAACCTGCAGTTTTGCAAGATATTAAAAAAATTTCATTATAACATAAAACAATGAATAAAACAAAGAAAGGAAAAGAGATTCAGTCATTGCACTCCAGTCAAGACCAAAGGTAATACTTCAATTTGTCACAGATAAAGTGCCAATATACAGAAAAAAAGGATACCAGTTTACAGACGCTTTTAACAAAACAAGCAAATGTCATATGGGGGATCCATGAATACTCGCATATGACTGGAACTGATATCATTGGCTTGATGCAGGAGTAGGATGCCAAATGCCAACTGGTTTTTTCTCCAGCATACTTATTGGCTTTTGGTTTGCTAGGATCCAATTGCACGGTATGGAACTTGAATCCCACATTGGAAGTATGGGATTTTTAGGGCACTGGGCTTTTCAACTACAATAGCTAGATTTTGTAGTGTGGTTCTCCCAAGGCTCTTAAAAGGGTAAGCACACGATAGGATTTTCTGTAGAGAAAAGAGTTATCTCTTCCTAATTTTAGCCTAAATTTGCCCTATAATATTAGATACATCATTGCATGCACAACATAACAAAAGAAACCGTTAGTGCAATATTTATCATCAGTACAGGATAGGCCATTCTGTAGAGAAAAGAATTATCTCGTCCTACGTTTAGCCTAGATTTGTCATATAATATTAGATATATCACTGCATGGACAACACAACAAAAGAAACCATTAGTACAATATTTATCATCCGCCTAGAAAAATGGCAACAGCGGCACTCTACGGATTACTGTATAGCCTTAGAACTACTTAAATAAATCATACAAAGTACTTAAGGACTAGATCACAGACTGCTTAAAGTAAAAATAAAATGCATTTATTTCAACTATTCATGTGAATATCAAGAATCATCAGAGAATAGATAATAGGTTTTCTGGTAGGGAAAAAAATTTCATCTGCCAAAAATTTCCAGGCGTGGACTACCTATACTTACTTTTAATGAAATTAAAGAAGGATAATGAGAAATTTAATTTCCTTTTTCACACTAAGACTCTGATAAAACTGGGATCGGATTTGGATCTAGAAGCAGTAACTAGAGAAACAAGAATGCCTTTATGGATCTTAAAGAACTACTCAATCAGAAACAGTTCTCAATTGAATTAGTCTTGAGTATTTTGAGGAACCTGAACCCACCCACACAACTATACAATTTTTCCGCCAACTACTAACAAACTTCCCCTATTAATAGTCTTAGCTCAAATGATTGACAGCTGACCCAACTAACTATTACATATTTTAGTTTTTCTTATTCTTTATCTCATACACATATGTAATAGAAGGTTGTCTTGTTCTATCACTCTAATCCCTATTAGACAAGTTTAACTATTTCATCTGTCAATACAAAAAGGATAACATTTTTTCAACTTCATTGAATATGTATTAAAAAACAGTATAAATTTAATATGATATTAGATAGAAAGTAAGTTCCTACAGAAAGAGAGCTTGTCATATAGTACAATTACTACAAACCTGCTTTTCAGCTTCTCCTTCACTAATGGTACTCTGTAGCACTTTTTTTGTTAATCCTAAATTCATTGAAAATGGTTAGTCAATGCCATTTAAAATCTGTTTCAGAAGAAATAGAGAAAGGACTAAGTAATGCTAAGAAAAAGCAACCAATCAGCAATTCATGAATAATACAGTATTAGAGTCTCATTTCTTCGCATTCCATAACATATTGAATTATTTTATCTATCTTAGACTCCTCATGGTCATCTTTCCAATATTTTTTTCCTATGAATAAAAAGTAAAGTACCAAAATATAGTATTCACCACTTACCACTAGCTTCATGATGATTCTGACACCATTCTCCCATCCTGTCAAGGCACTCCTTAGTTTGATGAATGACCAAATCGGGACCCTAAAATAGCAGATACTTTCTTTCATACACACACTGAAGGGATCATACTGCATTACCTATTTACTTGTAATATATACACAACATTTCATCCTTTGTCAAAGAAGAGTACGAGAAAGACGAATGATTTATTTGACAGAGACAGTGTAAGGAATTATGCTTCCGTAAAATTGTGTTAGAATTCCTCCGTTAATTCCTAAAAAATAGATAAAATGGCATTTTCCCTCCTTTCAGTAAAAAGGGTGGGAGCTAAGATCATAAGTTAAAATTTAAATTTGAATTAAAAAGTGCACGTCTGCATAAAAACTGAAAAGCCACCAAGGTACCCACTGCAATAGTTGATGTAAAAATCAGAGAGCAAAAGGGCATATCCAAAAATAATGAAAAGAACAGGAAAGCTAAGGATCATTTAATGCCCTAAACTTTAATAATACTTTGGTTTAACTATTTGGAAGGAACCGTCTTTTATTACCCACTCCTTGGGAGAGCATTCCAAGACAAAATGAATTATTTCCCATGAAAAAAGTTATACCAAACACGTGATAGTCTATGGAATAAGCAAGTTTTTCCTTATAGATAAGCAGAGAGGAAGAAAAAAAAAAGTAAAAAAGACGAATGTATTAGGTAGAGAAAGTAGAAATTCATTCAAAATATAGTGATGCATGGAAACAACCACAAAACAATGAAAAAAGGAACATGGAAATTGCAACATTGAATTAAGTACCTCCACTGTTTTGGTCAAATATCCATCTGTAATTATACAAGCAATCTCTAGTATTCTGTCTACTTCAATATTTAAACCTGCACAAACACAGTTCATATGGTGTCGTTAGTTATTATTGATAAATAAAACAACAATAAAAAAATCATCTGGCACTAAACAATTCATATGTTATCCAAGAACAGACAATAACACAGTTTGTGACTAAAAAATATAGAGCCTGCTTGGTGAGTACCATTAAATACCACAAAACAATATATAATATAATCCAATGTAAGAGGTAAGTGCATTGTACCCGATAAAATCTACAACATGTAGAAATGGTACCAAGCAGTGAAATTGATGAGAAACAAATCAAAAGGATGAAAATGATGAAATCCAAATAACATTCAGATCATAGGTTGACAATCATTCAAACAAGAAAGGACATGTTTTTAGAAGGTAAAAGGAGTCCAGTTAATAAATCCAACAAAATTAAATGTTACATGGAATGTTACATGGATAGACTTGAAGTATATTATAAGGTTTGTCCCCACTCCATAGGCTCGTATAGAAGCATAGAAAAGATAGGGACTATTATCTGGAAAAGCAGTTTCTTAAAGAAAATAATCCTCAGAAAAATAGAATACTAAACAAAAATTCACCTTCGGTAAGCACATATTTACAGAATATAAAGCTTATCTAAATTGCTAGGATGAAGGCTCACTTGAGTCGAGTTACTCTGACTCTACTTTAGATTTACTGCCATGTTAAAGGGAAACATCTTAAGTAGTCTATGACAGTTACTTATTAAGATTGTGGATAACACATAAAAAAATGCACGAGCTTTGTTGCTGAAAGATTTGGAGGTTTGTGAACAATACGGATCAAACATAAAAAAACCACAATGAAAAATACTTTCTAAATTACTTTTGCAATTGCAATCACAAACAAGTAAAGCGCCCTCCTTGTTATTCTACAAACTTACCAGTCATTTCCAAGTCAATCCAGACAAGAGGTAACTTGTATTCAAATGAAGGGGTCATTGGATTTTCTTGATCTTGTTTCTTGTTTTTTACTGGTATAATGCCAATGTCTGGATTAACTCCCTTGTCACTATGACCTGCACCATGAAAGTATATAATAGTTGGTAGTTCACTCAGAAAGTAATAAACATAATGTTCCCACTAGAAAACATCCATCCAAGAAATTATGTAACCAAGTACATATAAAAATGGAGAGCAACAAGAAGACTAACGAAGATATAAGCATCAGGTAATATCTCAGCTAGTACAAAGCACCAATCTGACCTCCAAAGTAAACAATAAAGACAACAACCTTATACCACTGAGAGGTTAGCTACATGAATAACAGGACTAGTTTGAACCGTGTAAGAGAGAGGTTGATAAAATGTATCATCTGGGTCCTTCAGCATTATCTAAACATTTTTTTTTTATTTCCTGTAAAAAGAGTTGTCTAAAGCACGTGGAGGACCAAAAGTGGTACATTTCAAAATTAAAGGGAACAAAGGCGGACAAAAAAAAAATTAGAAGTACTATAACTAAAGTTTAGATATGTTAGAGAGGCAAAAACTTATTTTCTCAACCTTAAAAACAAGAAAAGAATCAATTCTAATCTAAACGGTCTCTTCGTGCCCAATTCTTCATCTTCTCCAAACAAACTATGAATGCTGCTCAGGGGAACTCCCGCTTGTCTCACCATGACAAAAACTCCAATTCTGCTGATTACAAGCAACTATGCTTGAAGTTGTGATTGGCACCACCACAGAAAGCATGGCTTGGCTCTTTTTCATGGAGCCACGCCCACAACCTTTTCCTCATTAGTGTGGAGTGTCGTGTTTAGATTGAAGTTCCAAAAACATTTTGGATTGACGCGTACAAAACTTAATGGGAAGAACTCTGAAACTACTACAGGAAAAAGAAAGAGAAAACTGCGAATTATAATTTCCATAATCCTCCTAGATTTGTGAAATTCAACTGATTTTGGTCATTTGCAGTTAAGCATGTATCTTCAATTGCTTCAAATGCATGAAACGGACAAACTCCATTTTAATGTTGTAAATATTTAATGTTGTTACAGCAGCGCTCTAGTCAAGAAACGAAGACACTATAAATTAGAACTAAATCTTCGTTATTTTACTTTATATTTCGAATTCTTACTCCATCATTAGAACAGTGCACTAAACAGCCAACATGCAAGGAAAACACTTCAACACAAAAATTGAACAAAAATAATTTCCATAAATTCTCAAAGCTCTCAAAGAAACACTGGATTCTCTCAGAGATGCGCAGATCAATAAGAACATGTGAAACCCTAACCCAAAGTTCATCAACTACGCTTCAAAATAAATAAATAATAATAATCTAAAAGGTGGAAATTGAATGGAATAGAGAAAAGAGAAAAGAAATACCCGCAGTGGTGGGAACGTGACAATCGTCGGCGTCGAGTTCTAACAGTGAAAACGAATTTCCGAGTTGCTCCATTTTTTCTTTCTCTTCTTCTCTGTTTCTTTCTTCTTTCTTTTGTGTGCTTCAAACTCTTCTTCTTTGGCGCTGTTCGAAATAAATGAAGTGAGAAGAAAGTTTCAGCTTCAAATTTAACTATATAATTTCATTAAAATTTTGGAGTATATAGAAAAAAAAATATTGAGAAGTATTTTGTGCATAATCAATTAAAAAAATATAATAATATTAAATAAACATCTAATAGTAATAATAACCAAATCTCTGGACCTTTATGAAGATTGTTTAATTAAGAGTGATATCTAAAAATAGCTTGTGATCGCCAAAAATAATAACTTGTCCTATTAAAATTCATATTGATTATTCATATTTATTTTAGTGTAAAAATATATATTTGTAGCTCATGGAAAGAGACAGCAGTACAATAATATTTATTGTGTACGTACAAAAGATCTGGGGTAGATACTTGGAAGTTCTTAAAACTTGTATATTTATATTATGAGAAAGTAACTTGTATTTAAAAATTATTAATTTTAATTTTTATATTATTTTCATATTTAACATTTTTTATAATTTTTTTATTTATTATGATTTCTAATTAGTTAATGATTTAAAAATACCAAAAAAATGTATAAAAATTAAATTTTATAAAAAAATACTTTCTAAACTAATAACTTTTAAAAATTACTATATATTTATTGATAATACAAATATTTTTTACACTGCCATGTCATATATATTAAATATATCTTATAAAAAAATATCATAAAAATCATTTCTATATTTTTTATAATTGAATGATAATATCAACATTCTTCAGGTGTATAAAAATTAAATTGGTATTTATTTAACCAAAAATTAAAATCAAATGATATATCTATAGTCATATAATACTTTAAATAATCATACTTCTAACAGATATTTTTATTTTGCAATCAAGTATAATTACACCAACTGACACAAACTTCTTCTAATTTTGACCACTGATATAATCAAACCTGCAAGTCACATAATTAAAGTCACTGATACAGACACATATACATATATATACACTGGACTACCTCATAGAAAAGAAACCAAGTTTGCATGGAGGAAAAAAGAGATTAAATTTGCCTCAACTTCCTATTACTGCATTTCCATCTTCTGAAAATTTCAAGCATCCTAATCTTGCTATTACTCATTCTTTCCATATCCTTTTGGATTTTTCTTTTTCTGCTTCAACCAATGGATAGTTCTCCGAATAAACGCAAAGCCCCTGCAGTGGATGAATCACCACAGAGGTGAGATTTATCTTCGGAAGAAAAAAAAATAAAAAAATTCATCCATTAATTGTAATCTTGCTGCTTAGTTATTCTTTTGACCTTTTAGTTTTCTCATTCTGTTTCCTCTTTTGATCCTTATTATTCTTGTCTTTATCTTCTTTTCTGTTTCATCACTGATACATAATATATCAGGTGATTTTTCACGTCATATAGTTCTTGCATGAGTTCATTTTTCTCCTGTCTTCATGCACTGTAATCTTGAAGCTCATTTTTATTCCTTTTTTCACTCCTTTTTTGATCTTGGTGTGAATCTTGAAGCTCTTGTTGTTCAAATCAGCCTGGATCCTACGATTCTCCCAGTAAACCACCGCAACGACAGAGGTGAGATGATTCATCATCATAATCATACACAAGTGGTGCAAAACCAGTTTTCTAAAGCTGTTATTTTTTCTACACATAACTGTTATTTCCACAAAATATCTTCACCCTTTTGATATTGATCTTTGACCCTTATGTTCTTCACATTTTTTTTTCCATGAAGGACACTAAAACCACAATCACTGGGGCAGACATTGTATGATCTATATATGGCATCTGCTAGTCGTAATGAATACTTGGAGCATGCCTTGCTTATGAAAAAACCAAAGGTTGAAGAACCGGTGATCCCTGATGTTCCTCTGCCGCCTCCGTACGAGGAGCCTCCACGTGGCGGTGGTTTGGAAGATATCGTGGAGTCACCAAAGTTCACACACAGGAGAAAAGATTGAATCTCAATATTTGTTTGTGTTGTGTTCCTTCGATGTGTAAGCAAGCCCTCAACACTAGGATCTGAATAATAACACTGTTTTTCTCTTTATTTTGTGGTCATGAATTGAATGTGTAAGCACTTTTTTTTTTTAAGAAAATTCTCAAAATAGTGTAGTTTTATTGCAATATTCCCTAAATGGCTAAAAGAAAATTTTATTTCTGTTGTGGGGTGAAAAAAATCATGTTTTATTTTATGATTTCAATGATCAGAAAATAAAATCATGAACTTACGAGAATAGAACACAACTTCAGTCTTAAGTGAGAAATCGGGTCTCTTACACAATTTCATTTAATTTGCTTTTTAATAATTACATAAAAATTCTGTAGGTGGTGCATAATTATATATATGATAACACTAAAATCTTGTTTACCCGTACAATTTTTGTGTAATTAAAAAAAAATTCTATCCTTACACACTTTCAATTAATATAACTTAATCTTTACAGAAAAATTAAGTAAAATATACATAATAAAATCATGAAATCGTGCGTAATGAAATCATGTCATCTGTATGTATGCACGATTTACCATAACGAAATTCAGAAAAGAATTTTGCTCATTTAAAACATTTCGTAACAAAATTGCACTATTTTGAAAATTTTGACCATTTTTGAAGTCACTTTTCATTTGCATATTCTTTTATTAAGATATGGGAGTTTAAGGCTTCATGGTTAAAATATTTATTGTTTAACAATCTGTATATGATTGATGATAAATATTTATGGTTTTCTTTCAACAAAAAGTAAAATAAGCCACGTTTGCATATCTTTTAAGATATGGTGTTGAGGTTTAGGGTTAAAATATATTGTTTATTTTTTTTCAGTAAAAAAATATATTATATAAGAAATATTTGGGTGTTTAATCCTTATTACATATACATGTAAAGAAAATCACTCATTCCTCTTTCTTAAAATATTAACTATTTAAAAAATTATATTTGAGACTTATAGTAATTTATAATAAAATCAATTATTAATATCAAAATTCATGCATATAAATGTAGTATATTTTTTACTGAAATTAAAAATTTTATTTTATCTAAAGTAATAAGAAGAGTGGGGTCATATTTTTCAAGAAGCGCGTTTATATAAATTATGAATATCGTTGAAACCTACATTTATTTATTTATTTATTTATTTATTTATTTATTTGTTTATTTATATATATATATATATATATATATTAAAAATTATAATGATATAAAAACTTATAATTAAATTATAAAATTACATGCGCGTCATATTATTACACTAGAAAAAGAATAAGTATTTGTAATAACTTTAACAATGTAGTAAATTTATTAAAAAGGTGTAATTTTTAAATTTACCTAAATAGGTAAGTTTTAAATTTTTTATGGAAATGGATAAATTATACTTAGATATACAACTTCAGAATGAAGAAATTATATTTTGAAGCACGACTATACTGTTAATCAGATTTCTACTTTGAAGTGGCGCTTCAAATTTTGATTTGTGCACATTTTTTTTACTTAGTTACAAAATGCATTTTTTTTATTTTTCTTTTGAGGTTGTGTGTGTTAACACCATCTGTGTTTTGGAATTTTTTATTTTTTAAATCGTAATATGAAGTACGTTTTTTTATTTTTAATTTTATTTTTTTGACCGGAAGATCATGCTATGATTTTACAGATATACAGCATTTTATAGTTGTAGTGTTTTGGTGCATTTGTACCCTCCCATAATTCTTTTCTCTCGTGTCGTCCTTTGGATATATATATATATGCTAAACTTCTCTAGTATATATGATAGAGGAAAAAAAAACCGTTTGACAATTGTGAAGGAATTAAGCTCGCTTCACAAAAGTGTCATATGACTACGTGACTAAAGGAAATGTTATTTTTTTAATTTTTGAATAATAAAATGAAATTTAAAGGAAATATTTATTGAGGTTGGTGCGAGATTATCATAAGGAGGAATTTTTGATAGATCAAATGAGTAAATGTCTAAAATTGAAAAAAAGATACGGAAAGAAAGTAAAATAGATGGATTTCAAAAGATGTAAAAGAAGAATAAAAGTTTAAGATTTTTTTATCTTCAAGATAGGTTGGTGAGTACCAACGAATAATAGATTTAGACAGAAACAAACGGAGAACAAGCAAAAAAATCTTTTATGCAAACTAAAAGAAAACCAAATTGTGAAAATCAACACCACGTTGCTACCCAAAACCTCATCTCTTCATTGAAAAGCTTACACCACCACTTTAAAACATCACTTTTGAAAAGAGTTTTCAAACCACCACTGCTCCAACACCCCCACAACATCTACTTCACAATATCTACTTATCCTACCAATTATATTTTGTAGGTTCAAAGATTCCTAAAATTTAATAAAAAAATAATTTTTTTAACACAATCAACAGCTCTAATTAAAAAATTATTTTATTTGACAATTCACTATAATCACGATATAAAATTGTCAAATAATTATATGTCACGTGACCATATAAAACCATGAGAGCCGATACTAAAAATAATATACTAAAAATAACACGTAAATTCTTAAAATAATATACTAAAAATAACACGTGAATTCTTACTTTTGTGTCTTTATTTAAAAAGGGACGCATTAGGAACTCTCAAAATATATGTAAAATTGAAAAGAAAAAAATCTTCCACGAAAGAAAACAATTAAAAATGTAGTTAATGAGGAGGATAACTAAAAACACTTTTCCTCAAACACAATCGTAATATAAGATAGATATTTTAGATTTATAGAAAATATTTTTTATTGAGATATAAAGTTATTTTTAATTATCGATAGTATATTTTAAAAACATAAAATGTAAATTAAGAATAAAAATTAAAAACAACTTGAAAGTAATAAGAGGTTAAAAAATAAGAAGACTTATATACGTGTAATTCTTCCAGCATATTCTAGAAATCCATCTCGATAATCATAATGTATTATCAAAAGTTTCAAAGTCTGAGTATAGAACAACAATAAAAACTCCTAAAAACACAAACCTTAAAAAGGAATCTTAATTTTTTCTAAATAATTATTATAATACCAATATATTATTTGTCATATGTTTTCATACTTTGTTATGTGTTATCTATTATATAACTATTATTTATATTCGCTTAACCTAAAATACGTTTTTATTTATTTTAAATTTTTTTATTTTGAAATGCGTTACTTTTATTTTAAAAAAATACTGTTTAATAGTATTTTTAGAGTGTTAAGTTAATTATTTTGAGTACAAAAATTATATATCGTGTACGGTTAGGAATGAAACATTAAATTATAATAAAAGAATTTGATGTCGTGGGATCCACTTCAAGTGTTCGACTTTATTTCTTTGTTATAATTTTGAAAGTTTATTTGAATGAACCGTTTTTTTAAACTTAGTTTATTTACTTATATTGTCTTTCGTGAATTGAATGTTAAGTTAAACATCTCTTTCTTTTCGACAAGGGAGGAAGATACCTACAAAGACACTCGAACGATCAAGTTAGTCCAAATACAAATGAAAGGAGATATGGACAGTAGTTCTACCTCAGGATGTCTCCCTATAAGAGGTATTGGGTCAGATTATTTCCCATGGTGTTAAGCTCCGTTATAGTGGGACATAAACTTGTGTTTAATCTTGTTAATCATGTTTATGGGCTTCGCTTCTCAGGTGAGATGATGAACTCGATTAGTTCATCTCTACCTGCCAAGAAAGACTTTGAAACTGACTTCTTTTAGACCGATTATTCTTGACTTTTAATATATATATTTTTAACACTGTAATTTTCTTATGTATTTCACTTAAGTAAATTTGATATATGATATATTATTTATGACGATGTATTTATTATCACAGTAAAAGGTTAATTATGATTATAGTAATAAATAGTATTGGGATATTAGTTTTAGGTAGTACCGTGATATTAATATATTATAAGTGTTAATTATTATTTTAATAGTCTATAATGTTTTGAGAAAATATAAATTTGATATTGATATATAAGGAAAGAAAATTATGAAGGCAAAAAATTAAAGAATGAAATAAAAAAAAAAGAGTGTTGGAGGTAAATTCTACAACATTTTACACGTAGTGTAATCCGAACTTATGATATGACTAATTTATGCCTTAAAGTTTTGTCATCTGAAAAATAATAGAAAAATCAGTAAGATAATGAATACAATTTTTTTTAGCAAATTATTTTCTCACATTTCATGGAAAAATAAAATTAAAAATGTAAAGATAATGATATTTCAACATGAAGACAAAAAAAAGATTGATTGAATTAGCAAAAATGATGAAGATCCTAAACTAAAGAGTGAAGACATGTTTTTAACGATATGAAAATGGAAAGATTTGAATGTTTACGCTAAATGAATTTTTGGTATGATATCTTATTAGGTACATATACATATGTAGATTGTTATACATCATTTACGATATTTTATTTATCATTTTTATATAAAAATATATATTTGCATTAGCTTTGCTCTCCAAACAAAATTAACCATTTAAAATGTTAAACTTCAATAACTGATTTTGAGATTAAAAAAAGTTAATATAAATTTGATAATTCATATTATAATTCTTTTATAAAAGATATCTTGCTTAAATAATTCTAGATTCCGATGTCAATTTGGATAGTGATTTTCAACGTCATTATTTCCTTGGAAAAATGCATAGTTCTGGAATGAATTCGTTTTATTATAGATTTCATTACTACATTTTTTTTATCTCCATCTTACTAATGTATTTTTCTTCTTCTGTATTTTCATACACTGTAATCTTGCTGTTTATTGATTCTTTTGTTTTTTGTTTTATTTTTTAATCATTACTTTTATTTCCGTTTTCTGTTTCACTATTTCAACATGATCTAGAAAAAACTTAGTATGTATAAATATTTATTTAAGAATACTTTGTACTGGAAAAATATTTGGTTACAATATCTATATCCAATATAAACATATCCTCCTTATTAAGAGAATTATGTAATGATATTTCATATTCATATTCTTATTAAAATACATCACGCAATAGAGAATGTTTTGACAAAAAAAAAAGCTTTAGTATGAAAACTATTTTGGATAAAAGCTTTGATGTGTGATTCCTTGAAATAGTAATCAAAGAATTTATTCATAAACTTGAAAAGAAGTTATGTTGGGTTTTCTTTAAAGATAACGAATTTTGCATCATAAAACTTGGCATTGCATCTCTCCATAAGTTATAGTTTATGCATTGCAAAATATCAAAGCTATACAAAAAGAAGTAATAACATATATTTTTCTATTACTAAATATATGATCAGCCATATCAAGTTTTTAAAATTAATTACTTAACTGAAAAATCAATAAATTAATATATTATCATTCAAATAAATTATATAACCAATTGTGGGAGAAATAAAATAAAAACTTAATCAAAGATTAGTAAATGTCAACTGAAAATGCAATAAATAAATCACGAAGAACTAGAAAAATAACATTAAAATCTTAAGAACTGATATTCTATTCTTATTTTTTTAATCTAAAAAATATTTTGTGTTTGAAAATGATTTATGTAGTAGATATTTTTACTTTGTTAAGGTATATTAGCTGGCATATTTTCAAATACATAGATTGAGTGTTTGTCTGAAATTTGAGGAAAAAAAGGTAAAACAAAAATTATTTTATTTTCAAACAATTATTATTATTTTTTTTTTACATATCAACATTTCCATGAACGGGGTAACTAAATTTGTTTCAGTAAAGAATAAACAAGAAACAATGTTAGATCAATGCATAAATTTACAGCTATTAATATATAATAACGTTTCCTAATTTTTTTTTTCAAATTCCCTTATATTAAAATAAAATTCTGTATTCGGTTTATTCAAATAAAATTTCAAACTCGAATTAGACATAAGCTGAAAAAAAAATAAAAGAAAAAAAAAATCTAAAAAATTATCAGCGAAATCTTTTGAAATAAATTAATCATCAACTTTATTCATCTCATTTCTTTTATCGCTGTTACAGAATAATGCACTAATTAGAGATGTTTTTTTTTTTTTTAATATAATTGAGGAAGTAGAATGATTGATGATGTTTGAATTAAGGAATTAAGTACCACAAAAAGAAAGAGAAGCCCTTATTCGTTGGCGTTTGTAAGAGCATATAAATATCATACTCCTCTTCTCTCCTTTTCCACATCACATACACAACGCCCACAGATCCATCGTTTCATCTCTCTTCTCTTCAATCCAATGGCCGATCAACTCACCGACGAGCAGATCTCCGAGTTCAAGGAAGCCTTCAGCCTCTTCGACAAGGACGGCGATGGTCTCTTTTCTCAGATCCCTTTTTTTTTTTCTCTCGCTTAGATTAGATCTCATTTTAATCTCACTTTTTTCTGTAACCCTTTTAATTCTTTTCGTAAATTTCTAATCTTTTCCTCTTTGGGTTGCTTCTCCTGTCGTTTTCGCGTGTTGATTTATGTGGGTGTGGGAGTGAATTGGATTTGCGTTCTCGTTGAAATTTGCCCCCTTTTTCCCGTTTTGTCCTTTGCTAATATTGCATGTGATGTGATTGTCTTTGTTGTTCTACGATTTTGGGGTTGGTTGGCTGGATGTTTTCAGCCGTGTTTGACTTGAGATTTGGTTTCTGGGTGTTTGATTACTCTGTCGGAATTGCTTGTGTGGACGTGACATTTGGTGCTACATGGTTGGATTTATAAATAACACAACATAGGATGGAAACAAGTAAACATCCACCCCCATTTTAGGTAGATTTAGGAGATTAGAAGAGATATAGAAGGAAAGTGATTGATGTGACGAGTGATCTAACAAGAAAGAAAGATATGTGAGAATGTGTGTTTATAATTGTTCACACAGGATTGACCCCTTTATTATTATTATTATTATTTTTTAGTTCAATTCGGTCCCTTATTTCATTTTGAACATGTAACCGAGAATCAAAAACAATTGCATGGTACGTGTATATCTGATAAGGATTTGAAACTGGGAGTTATGATTGGTTAAGTGTCAATGCTCTTCTTGATTACCATTGTTGAGTTGTGTGTGTGGTTATAATGAAAGGAATGGATCCTTTTACCCCCAACAGTACTTGTTTTGTGAGTCTTGTATGACTATAGATTTTACACCCTCCAAGTGCACACTCTAGCCATATGTGTGTTTTGAAACTTTTGAACAAAACTGGGGATTGTAATTTGAGCATAAAGGCAAACTTTTAGATCTGAGTGTTCATCATATAGCATGCTTGGTAGCACATTGTTGATGTGTTTTTCCATGTTCAACCCAGAAAGTTAATTGTTATAGTTTTCATGCTTTTGGGCTAAATTAACGAGATTTATGTCTTTCTGATGAGTTTCTGAACATGCACTAAATTGTTTATTAACTTGGATCATGCAGTTTCTTGTGAGGCTGAATGGCTTGTTGGTTGATCTGCCATAAATCTTCTTTTTTGTTTATTTAATTATAGTCTAAGAAAATGGTCAAACACTTTAAGTACGAATAAAGTTATATTCATCATTGGTGTTCAACTTTTTGTTGTTGAAATGATTCAGGTTGTATTACCACCAAGGAACTTGGGACCGTGATGAGGTCACTTGGGCAAAACCCAACCGAGGCTGAGCTGCAGGACATGATAAACGAGGTTGATGCTGATGGGAATGGCACCATTGATTTCCCAGAGTTCCTGAACCTCATGGCACGCAAGATGAAAGACACTGATTCGGAGGAGGAGCTGAAGGAGGCATTCCGTGTGTTTGACAAGGATCAGAACGGTTTCATCTCTGCTGCAGAGCTCCGCCATGTGATGACCAATCTCGGCGAGAAGCTGACCGACGAGGAGGTGGACGAGATGATTCGCGAGGCGGACGTCGACGGCGACGGCCAGATCAACTATGAGGAGTTTGTCAAAGTCATGATGGCCAAGTGAGGACCAACCAACCATAACAAAAAAAATTTGAAAAGCACATGAACAGAAAAAGGACAGGGCAGATAAGTTTTGATGAGAATTCTATTTTCATTAGGACAATGTTCATTTGGGGTCATTAGTTTTTGTTGGTCGGTTTGTTTGCTCTTATTTAATTGGTATTGCTCATTAGTATTTCTACTTCTACTTGTGTGCTGTGTCCCTTGTTTTAGTAGCTTCACCATGCATTTGTACTTCACTTGTCATCTTTTTTTGGGTTACTACTATGAACCTCGAACAATTGGTTGCAATTTGTGCTTTTTACATATGAGTGACTTATACTGTTAATACCATCCTTATGCTACATGATTGTTTGTGATCATAATTCTGCATTTCTCGACTTCACTCCAACAATGCTGCAATGCAAAGCTAGTGAAGAAAGAGTGTTTTTTCATTTCTCATGTGAAAAACATCATCTTCATTAGATGATGTTTCGACCCTTTTATTTTTTCTCCTAAGCTGATAATGTAAACGTCTAACTAATATATACATAAAATGCAAACGTCAAACAGATACACGTTCTTAGGAACCAAAACAGATTGCGTAATTTGCTCTATATTATAAGTGAATTCAAGGTCACCAAAGCCAAATAATAAGAAACATAATGAAAATTATGATAAGAAAATGGAAGATTATTACATTATTTACTGTTGGTGGAACATTGGTGCCGCGCAGTTGAACCTGAGGAGGAAAGATTTTCCCTTACTGATGGCAAGAGATTATTAATTTATTTCAGAATGAGGCATTCTTGTAGCGGAAGAAAATCATCCAAATCCAAATCCAAACGCAAATCGGTTGTGAAAGCACAAGCAAAGTCAAAATCCTTGCGCCAAATGTTACCTTTCTGTGGCGGGAACAAGTGCTGCTTTTGAAGACACACAAGTCACAGTGCTCCAAGAGAAGCATTGGTTTGGTTCACGCCTTGGGTAGAGAGACTCAAGAGAAGTGAGAGATGAATTTGAAACGATTGTGATGTGATAAACAAAAAGAAAAGAGTTGTACATGGGTTGCCAAAACTTATCTTAGCATAAATGACTCATTGTTAGAACTTTCTCTAATTCAGGAAGATTCATCAGTGATGACATCCTTAAAAAATAAAAACAATGTTTGGTACATATCATAAATAGTTCCATCATGTGCCATACGGTACCATCAGACCATATATTTTCTGTTCTTCTGTATTTCAATTGTCACACTCAAACTACTAAAATGGATGCACATGTCAAAAATACAAGAATAATGTCTTCAAATCTTTCTATATCTGCCTTGCAAGAGGGCAAACCCATAGAAGTTCATATCCAACCTACTTTAGATAACTTGTGCATTAAAAATTGTAAATTCATTATTTTTTCTTGTAACTCCATACTTTTTCTCTCTTCCCGTATAAAAAATATTGACTTGTTTTGATCATAACGTATTCAGAATATATTTCTATGTAATCCTAAATAAAATTACATAATTCAAATATGATTATTTCGTAATATATTTTAAAATACTGACTAAAAGTCATAATATCATGTTTGAAGTGTCATTGGAAGTTGTAAAAGGAAGATAGAAATATTATTGGGAGACACGTTCATAGTTTTTGTTATTGTTAAAAGGTTGAAAATTTTATAATTTAGTTTTCTTATGATAGTTAAGGAGCTTGGTCTAATGGGCTATATGTCAAAGAATCGGAGTAGGGCATTTCTTTCTGCAACTCCCAACATTTCTTCTAAACTTCATAAATATGAAAATCTTCATTTTGCTCTTCCTGAATTGTATAACTCAGAATCAATATTATCTTCTAAAACAGTTTCTAAATTACGTTCATGGTTAAGTAGTGAAAGCTCACGGGCCTATAAATAGTATCAGTCTATAGTTCCATTCATCCAAGAAAGAAAGAAATGCAAGTGAAAGATTGAGACAAAACACTGTGAGAAAATGAAGAGTTTGTTTGTTTCTTTGGCAATTGTGTTACTCCTCACAGTTGCAGCCACGAAGCCAGTGAAGGGCTTCGACTGTGAGAAGGCAAAAGTCTCATTGGGTCAATGCGTACCTTTTTTCACCACCAATGTTAATAGCCCTTCAATTGGTTGTTGTAAAGCAATGAGTGATTTGAAAGCTTCAACACCTCAACCTGAATGTCATGCTACATGTGACTATCTTGTGGGAGCAGCCAAGGGCCTTTCTAACCTAAACATAGACAAAGTTGTTCAACTTCCTAAATTATGTAATGTTGATATCGGTTTTCCCATTCCCGAATTTTTTTTCCTATGTATGTCCTGTTCTTCGTATATACATGTCAATAGTCCTTACTGATTCATTTTTCATGTTTTTGTCTTTTTCAGGATCCCTTGTTAAACCAGAGGTGGAGAAAATAAAATTGTTTTGTTGAACTTGTGTTGGACAAGCATTTGCAATAAGAGTAATGATTATTGAATATCCATTTTTTTGGTATCCTTTCATCTTCTTCACAGAGTTTCTTTGCATTTAATTAAGATTATTATTTTAATGTTTGAGATTAGAGCCTAAGCAAAAAAATCAAAATTGAATCATGGGAAATGATCTTTCATTTCATGAAGATGTTGGGTTTAATAAAACTTAAAAGATTTAATTTTGTTAAGACAAATTAATTAGTAAAAATATAAGGCAAACTTATGATAATTAGTCTCTTTTAAACTAATCATTCTAGTTTAATTAGGCTTCATTCTTCAATCAAATAAATTTTTCATAAAAATAACTAAATTAGCTTTGATACCACTTGTTAAAAAAATCAAGGGAAAAAATACAGAAAGGAATATATAATAATGAGACATGAGTTTGTTTGTGTGACGGACAGTTTAGACGAGTACAATTTAGTGTATCGAAAGTTTTTATGATCAAATTTTAAATATTAGATTGAAAGTATTGTCATTTTTTTATGTGGCTCTGATTCTTGTCTCATTCATGTTTGATTTTTCTAATATTTTTACCTTCAAATTTTCCCAACACAAACAACATATATTTCTCCAGCACACCTCTCTTGAAAAAAAAACTAAGAAGTCATTAATATTTAAAAACAAAACTCATTAATGTTAATAAAAAATCATTCCGTAAATATTATCAAACAACATATATTTGTGGACCACACTTTGTTAAAAAAACTAAGAAGTCATTAATATTGAAAAAAAATCATTAATGTTAATAAGAAAATTTTCCGGAAGATTGTCAGTTTAATTTGATCGAAAAAACTTAATATATTTTATATCAATAGTATAATTGTAAAGACTATATTAGGTTTTATGAACAGATAAATAAATGCTTGAGATTTACAAATGTTTCGAAAGAAAATATGAAAAATTAAATATTTTAAACTATAATAAATTCTAACATCATCACACTTTAAAATCATTAAAGCAAACTGAGAACTGATATAATATTTAATTTTTGAAAATTAACAATAAAATATTTTATAACTTGACTCAGTTCATTAAGATTTATTTGAATTTTAAAATTAATTTTATTAATTTTGAACTTGACATACTTGTTAAATTCCTCAATAAACTCGTGGAGACCAAACTTCAAGAAAAGAAAAAGAAGCCATTAATATTCACAATTTCACTGGAGTTCAAAACCACTAAAACAAAATCAAATACGAATAAAATCCAACATATCTTAGTGCTGCATAATTCGGCAAAATTAGTGGACTATGAGTCACAATTTGTATATGTGGGTGTGATTTTTGATAAATTTTTAATACGGATTTTTTATATTTTGTTTATTTAATTGGGTTAGATGAGTTTTATTCGAACATTTCATGAGTTACCTCTAACTCGTATTGCTAAGTTTAATTTAAGTTAAACTTTGATGTTTACTCGTATTACTAAGTTTAATTTAAACTTTATTTTTTTACTTTTATTGGTGATGTATTCTTCAATAGATTTAATCAAATCGATGTTGAAAGGTCTCAATAAATCCGTGCGGATGTGATTGAACCTGTGAATTCTGCATGATGAATTCGGTTTGTAATAAAAGTTGAAGTTTATTTAAAATATAAATACGGAGTAAATTTTATTTTTGAGTACAAAATTTTGTTCGTTTTTTTATATCTTTGTAATTATTTAATGTATATAATAAAAATACATAAATTTTATATAATAAGAAAATCCCTATATTAAATTATAAAATTATTTATATACTCTATGTATTTTAAGATTTTAAAAATTAAGTTGTCTATAAATCAACATCTTTTAAAAAATATTTATAAAATTTTTAAACAACTATTATTTTTCTACTCGTAAGTAAGAAAAACACAAAAATCATTAAGGCCTTTATAAGTTTTAATTAAATATTATTTTTAATAAACTTAACATACAATATAAATAATAAAAAGTATAGAATTTGATTTATAATTATAAGAGTCAATTTCACAATATCAAATATATTGATTTATATTTATTTTCAATAATTCATGATAAATATAAATATTTATTAAAAAATATTTATCATTTCAAAATTTCTTATTAAAAATATTTATACAAATATAAATTTTTTCTTAATAATATCAACCATTTTTCCATATCATATTCTTGGTAATACCAAGTAGGTGTTAGATAATCCATAATTAGATCGATGAATATTATAATTTAAAACATAACTCTAAATTTTTTAATATTCTTCTATTTGATAAATACTTTCCTATATTCCACCACAGACCTTTCAGACTATGACTTACCATATATAAATATCTTTGTGTTAATAAAAGACAAAATTAGAAGTTTTTATATTTAATTTTGTAATAATTACTAATAATTAATATTTATTATTAATTTATATTAATATTTTTTAATTGTTTTTTTTCTTTCTTTAATATTATTATTTGTTTATTTTACTTTATCTTAATACTTTTTAAGATTACTTAATTTGTTTTCGATATTCAAACTCTATCTAGGTAACACAAACCATTTTAAAATATGAATTTACTTAAAATATAATATCTTCTAACGTTTATTTTTAAAGCACAGATAAAATAACTTTCTTATCAATTAAGCAGCTTTATCATGTGAAATAGTTGTTTTATGTCACATCTTTATACCACGTAAAAACTAATATTTCTACATTACTCATATCAACACTAGCTTGTAAAATAAGATAATTTGATCACACTAATAAACTTAAAGAAAAAACTATTTTGCGTGTTTATATTAATAACATGATTGTAAAAAAAAACATGCTAATTTATTATTTTAGAAATAAAAACAAAAAATTAAATGCGTAACATTTACAAATTTCACAAACAATAAATAAGAGAAGTTAAATAATTAAAACAACCATTAATTGTAACATCAAAGCAAAATGAGATACAAACAAAATACATTTATGCTTTATCTTGTTTTATAGGACACACTCCTAAGAAAAAGAAAAAGTCAATAAATAGTCTCAAGGTGATTACACATCAAATTTCAAGATGATTACACATCAAAACCATTGTTTCATGGACACACTTCAAGAAAAGAAAAGAAAAAGTAAATAAATAGTTCTAAGAATCACACATCAAAACCATTGAAGACTTAGGCTTTTTTTGGTTGGAAGAGTAGATTTGAGGGAGTGAATTTGAAAGAATTTGAGTGGATTGCATGTGGATGATAAAATTGTTTGAATTAATGGATAGATGGTAAGATTTAAAGGGAATGCTTGTAAAAGTTTAGAAATGATTTAATAAATGTTATAGATTTTTATTTTATTTTTTAATTGATATATTTGTGAGATTATCAATTGATCCTTGTAAAATAATTGATCAAACTGTATGTCATATGACACAGTATATTACAAGAGATGTTTTCTAATTTTCTAATTACATCTTTACAAATCTCTTCATATGATTGAGGATCTCATCCTCCAAATCTTTTCTAATACATCCTCACAACTTAATTTAATCACCGTAAAATTAATTGATTCAATCAAACACAATGTTACACTTCTCTTAAGGTGAACCATATTCCAAGAAAGGTGAACCATACTCCGAGAAGAAGAATGAAAGTACTTAAATTTAACATTTTAATTTTTAAATCATGTCATATACATTATTTATAATTCAAATTATAACGTAAGATGGTGCAACAGTAAAAATTATAAGATCATTAAATAGTAAAAATATGTGATCACATCTATTTTAAATTGTTCTTCTACCTGCATTAACTATTGATCTTCTCACCTTATTGGATGAACATATTTAATTCAAACTTAATTTTAATTAAAAATTAATATAATTAAAAGGAAGGTGACTCTGGTTCAGTTGCAGATTCCGCTTTCTCAACCTCTAAAGATGACTGAAACGGTGGAAGAGTATCTTTATTTTCACTTTGAGAAAGTAAATTCTTAAATGGAATCGATGACCTGCATCTTCAACCGCAACTTTCCTTATTCGGAGATTGGTGCATGCATACCCTATCCCATAGATCCATATCTCTTTGCCACTGAGAACCTTGGAGCCTCCTTCAATGCCATTTACACAACCATTGCAACGAATCACCCCATGCAACAGATGTCTCTGATTATCTATAGAGTCTTCATCTAATGGCTTGCGCCACCCACTGTCCATCTGTATTATAAAATGATACCTTCTCTTTGATACAACATGGCCACTCCAACCTACGCTGCGGCAATGATCGCAGAAGGGGTGCGAAGAGTGGCGGACTTGCTCTTTGACGGTGTAAAGAGGAGCCACTACGTTGGACTTATCATGGGTGAGAAAGGTACACCAAAGGGGTTCCCGGAGACACTATATCTTCGGATTCTCCAGTTTCTTGAAGGAAAACCCGAACGTCATCACGGAAAGAACCCAGAGGTACAATTGGAATACCAGGATCACCGAAGTTAAATCCAAAACAGAACCCTATTTCATGGTTTTACAGTCGATGAATCTACCAGCAAAAGTGTCACGATTCCACGATTACCTTCTAAGGCTTCGTTTGTAAGGCTTTGTTTCTTAGGAGTGGATTTAAAAAGATGAATTTAAAAAGATACAAATGAATATAAAAAGATTAGTTAAAAAAGGATTCATTAGAAAAGTCTGGAATTGATTTGATAAATCTTATAAATTTATTTTTATTTTTTTAATTGATATACTTATAAAATTATTAATTAACTTTTATGAAATAAGATGGTAAAAAATTAAAATAAATTAAATTAAATTGATTTTAATATAAAAAATATAAATACCAAATCTACTAATTAGATATTTTTTAGCATGATTTTATCTAACTTAACTCATGAACATATGTTTTAATAATTTTATATTTAAAAGAAAATAAAATTATTTTTAAAATAAATAAAAGATATTATAAATAATATATTTTTTTCTTAATTTTATCATAAATATTGAATTAAATAAAAAGATAAAAATATTTTTTTTCTGATTTATTTCAATTAAACATTATATAAACATATTTTTATCAACAAAAAATAAAAAATAAATAAATAAAAAACAATATAATATGTATAATATATTTTTTATTATTATTTTATAAAGTAAAAAATTTTTATTAATTTAATTATTTTATATCAATAATATAATTGTGAATGGATAAATTAATTTTATAAATAAAAAATATATATAATTATTAAAATCAACTATTTGATAAATTAAGTATAAATTAAATTATTTTTTATTTATAATATATATTGTAGATATTGTTACGATTAATGTTAATAATTTTTTCTTGTTTATATACATTAACGTCCTTTTTTCAATTTTTCTCTTCTCGGATGATCTCTTCTTCCGTAACTCTACCGTCTCCCCTCGCACGATGGTCTCTTTTCCGCTCTCAAGAACTATTCTCCACCAAAATTGAAAGCTTTCTAAAAGAAAATCCAAAAATTCTCTCAAAAAATTCAAGAAATTCCCGCTGTGCTTTTGGTTGCACTTATAAACCTTCAAAAATCTTCTCTTTGAATTCGGCGCCAAAACTCTATCTATTGATGACTTCCACCCCATACCTCCGCCAAAAGGTTGCAGTAACAAGGAAGACAATGACATTATTGATGAGAATCTCAATGGTAGATGGTGGTTTTTTTCTCACCAAATTGAAGAAGACAACTAATAACTACAAGTTATTTAGATTCTGCAAATTAAAGTTTTTTTCAAATTATTCAACTTAAAAGATATTTTTAACTTTCAAATTGTGTAATTTAGAAAAGATCAAATGAATAATTTTTATATGAATAATTTTTATATTTATAGAAATATACGGAAGTTGGAAGAAAAATGTACATTCCTGACCATATTTATAGACAGGGAAAACATGTATGAATGTGTTTGGTAAGTGGTTAGGGCATGGGAATTTGCCTTTTTTTTTTAATCTATTTTCACTGTCTTTTGTTTATTTTCCTTTATTGTAAAAGAAACTTCACTGGCACTAAAAAATTAAAGTATAAATCGTATCTATCTCTAAAATAATTAAAATAAATAAAAACAGACACTAAGAAGACGCATGGAGGATCAAATGTACGGTATACTATTAATAATGCTAATGGTAATTTTGGTATTTTAAAAAAGTTATAAGTGCAGTTCACAATTTATATAGTGCAGGAAATAACTGTCTCTATTTTATCACAAGAGATCACCTGAAGCCCAATTACAAAGTAGTTCTATTTTATCACAAGAGAGACCATTGCATTCATTCTACACCCGAGGGTGGTGAAATGTTCAAAATACCCCGCTTCACATTTATAAAAATTCCTACTTCCTTCTTCTCGCACTCACTTCATATTCCTCTCTAGCCGCACTCACTTACCTTCGCCATCACACCTATTTCATGTGTAGTTCGAGTGTGAGAGGCCTTGCCGAAATAATATTGTTCTCGAAAGAATTGCTTCAGATCCCGCTGTCCCATCATGTCGCTTGAACAGGTGGTGGTTTATTTTGGATGGGGTGATTTGAGAAGATTTTGAATTACACGATCCAGAACATATTTTGAAGTGTTATGTATATTTTGAAATACACAATCCAAATTGCATTTCAGATAGAAAATGCATCCCCATAATATGCATCTGATTTTTTAATGAAATCATTTGGAATTTTAGCTTTTGACAAAGATGTGACTAAGAATAAGGCAAAGCTAGAGAGAGACCTTATGTGGACAATGTTTGTATTTTAAGTGTTTAATGCCATTTCAATAAATGCAAGACTTTAGCCTTTGATTTCACATATGAGAGAACGATTTGTACCATAATTTTGCTATATACTTAGATTTTGCATTTTTAAGTTAAAAATTCTAAATACTAAACCTTGAAATTTTAAACATTAATATACCATCTGAAATAAAAATTTCAAAAAGATAAAAATAGAATTTTGAATTTATATAGAGTGCCTATTCAAATAATGAGGGTACAGAATAATGGCCCACAAGAGAATACCTAAAGCCCAATTACAAAAAATAGTTTTATTTTATCACAAGAGATTGCCTATAGCCGAATTACAAACCTAAACCCAACACTATATCATCACCGGAACGGAATTTCATCCAAACTATACTATTTGTGCCATTGACTTCACTCGCCAGTACTTTGATCCCGTACCCTACGTTTAGTAGTGTGCAATGAAACAACAAAACCTATACTTTAAAATTATAATTCTAGAAAGAAAAATGTACTCAATGACAATTTCATTTTCAAAAAATTAAAAGCTTACATTGGCAAATAAAAGTGAGATAATAAGATATAAAAATACAAAGAAAAAAAAAAGAAATAGGAAACCAAAAACTTCAAAATATTATGGCTTTATAGTTTTAAAAACATCAAAAGTTATTAGTTTAGAAAACATTTCAATAGTGTTATAATTCTTATCATACATTTTTTGCGTGGTCTTTCAAAAAATAAAACATTTTCTTAACCAAAGAGTTGAAGACATGTGGGTAATGCATTGGACCTGAAGTTGAATCATTTAGACAGGACCCATATTCACAATCCATCACGAAAACAATCATCAATCATATTATACTTACCTTGAATCATGTCCATGAATAAATAAAATAAAAAAAAAGAAAAAACTTGTGCCTATAGAAGTCATTTTTTCTCCTTTCTGACTTTTTTCTTTAACCAAATAAGAATGCATAATTATCCACATTTTATCTTCCTATTTTTCTTTCCTCTTGCCAAAACCTTCCCTTAAAATTTAAGATAATACCAAACACAAAAGGAAACGAAAAATGAATGATAGAACGTTCGAATTTTTCCTGTTTTTGTTGACTACAATGCAAACGAAAAATTATAGCAATACGCTCTAAAGAATACTACCATGCATAGCTGCTTATGCAACATAACCAACCCTAACTCATGTTTAACCAGGCCAGTTTCACGACTTAATGTTGCGGACCGGAGGTTCTCCAAATCACATAGACCAAAATTTCAGCTATTCTTTTGCTTGTGTACAATAGTTCGGATATTATAATGCAGAAAACATGACCAGCGACCTACTTTAGTAGCTCGACTAAAGTCATATTTAAGGCGCATCCTAGTGTTGTTTCAATAATTATAGAAGGAAAAAAAAGCAAAAAGTGATTGAAGAAACAAAAGGTTAAATTTATCAATTCCAACAGAAGTCTCGAACATATCTATATACCGCCTGTCAGGACTATTATTTAAATTTTCATCTTTACAGACTGAGGCTACCAAAAAAAAAAACAAAAAGTTTTATATAATTGACAAGCGTCACATATTTACCTCTTGAGTGGTTTGTAAAGGACAACTGTCACATATTTGGACTGGAATCTGTGAGTCAGTCCCAGGGCAACAACAGACTTTGAGGCCAAATTTTTCTCGATGAAGACGTGATTTAGCACAACATGTTGGGGCTTGGAAGAGGAACCTACGTCAGAGTTCTCCATACCTAGGACAGTAAGATGCAGTTGCGAAGGAACAGACATTGGCTCTTTTGCAAAGTCCTCGTCAGCTGGAAATGCTTGACCATAACTGGATTCGGGGGAGGGTGGCGCTTCAAACTCAGACACGCCATCAGGGTTTTCTGGCACATAATCCTGCAGAAAAACAATAAGATTCAAATCAGTTTCTGGAGAGAATTCAATTTCCCTAAATGGGATAGGAAAAACTATTATTGTAATCAGTTGAATTTTCATTTCATATTTACACTCAAGTCAATATCAAAGTTATAAGAAGTAAAGTCAAGAAACAATGTGCAAGATTTTATCACTCAATTTCCATTCAACACGCCTACTAACTCATAACCCTACCAAAGAACAAAATCCTATGAAAACTAGCTTTACAAAACTTAAAAGTTGTTCCCATGAACCAATAGTAGAGTGCAGAAACCAGTGTTTTCCCTGTCTATGGTCGACCTTTATCTCCATATGTGGCATGCAGACATGACAAAATAATATAGTGTGTGTTACTCTTTCCATGGCCCACCCACCTGGGCTACATGTCCTGTTCACCCTCATCGTCTAACATAAAACAAAGACCTAGAAGAACACAAGGAAAAACTTCGGCATCGTTGTATGTCAAGTTCATCTTAAAACCCAATTGAAGCAATCACCTTACACGGAAGAAAAAGACTTCAATGCAGGCATACGAAAATACGTTCGAAAATGATATTTTCATCAAGAGAGAAACAAGTAGGACGATACATACATTAACATCAAGAAGATTGCAGACATGTCCCATCTCGTCAGTTACATTAGGAAGGTCTGGAATAAATCTCTCTTCACCATCGGCAATGAATCTATAATGATATATACCTGGTGGAAGGACTAATAAGATTGAGTGATCCTTGCCAGCTCTCTGCAGTGCCTTCCTGCAAATAATAAATTTACTGGTACTGATCTCATTGTAGAATATATGCAGTTATGATAACTTTTTTTTTTTTATGTCAAATACAATCAATCTGTTGTCACTGACAAAAAAGTAGTTAATCTCACCTAGAGGTCCAGTTATCCCAAGATCCCTCCACAGCCACGTTGTTACCACCATAGTTCCATGTAATCAAGACAGGGATCCCTTGCTCAGGAGGTTGATTGACAATACCGTGAGGCTCAGTCTGCCACATTTGATTGAGAAAAGGAGGTCCGTTTCCTCTTTGTAACGGAGGTAGAGGAACCTGAAAACAAAGAAAGCTAATATTTATTTTTTTAAGTAATGCCAATTTGCCACTGAGGACACCTTACATACTAATTTCCTAACCCTAAAATCAAATTATTGAAAAAGAAAGAAATTGAAATTTCAGTGAGGCATATAGTAATGGTGAACGTTACTTCATGAATAACTTTAAAAGGAGTTACTGCTCATCCTCACCCTTCATTTTCTTATAGTTTAATGGCTGAAGTGGAGATACATATCTGAACAAAACAGTAAAAAATATATAAAACAAAGCATAGACCCCACTCTGACGGGAACAGAACCAATCCCGAAGGATGTCAACAGAGAGACCACAGAAGGGTGTGCCAGAATTCTGGAGTGTTGGTTGGCTGGAAACGCAGCTGGGAGCTCTGGGTCAAATGATCAGTGTCTTAGAGAGAAGACACCTACATCAATTAGCCTTCAGAAGAGGCGAGAGTGTGAAAAGGGTCTAACGAAATAAAAGAGGGGGAAAATCCCAGGATTCACCCCACCAAACGATGCCACTCCACGAAACAAAAATAGAGGGGTTTTAGTCTCATGCAAAAGTGGTTATGACAACAAATGGCATCCAACTGCTCTCGACACACCGGGTTTTCTCATAGTTTCATTAGTGTTGTTAGTAAGGGCAAATAGCTATGGTGCATAAAGTGCCATCAATCACTCCGGATTTTGCGTACAAGATATTATATAATACCAAACTGGTTTGAGAGGGTAATCATCTTGCTTCCAGATATGCAAGTAGTGGTTAAAATAAATAAGGATTGCATTAATTGATATGAATCATGCAGAAGTAAATGAAATTAAATGTCATAATCTTGGCATTGCGAAAGTTGTTTGAAAATACAGAACAATATGAACAAGAAAATGTTATGAGGGGGCTAGTAGATAAATTTACACCGTGACAGTTACAAGGTTTTTTTTTCCACATATTACAGGTTCTTATTTAGTAGCTACGAAATGATTTACCACTGACCATATCACATAAACTTGAAAATGTGCAGAGTGCAAAAATTTTCACAACATTACACTCTACTTTACATTGGGAGTGAAAATCTTTATAGACACAAAATAATTCAACATAAATACATCAGCACACCTGGGAAACCCCGTCGATTATGAAGGTAAAAGATAGATTCAGATATCTGTATTAAATTAAATTATACATATTCATTCACCTTAAAAGAACTAGAGGGTAACTGAAAAATGATCATTTTAGTAAACAAAAGATCAGATAAAAAATAATATTAATTTGAATCATTGGAAAAGAAAACATAAAATTTACTTAATTGTGTTTGGAAACATGTTTCCCACCGATATACACCCGCTCCCCTGTAGCAAGCCAAAGCTGCTTCTGCGTCCCCTTTTACTATATTGACACGAAAGCATTAACTTACACACGTCTGAACCCATACTGAAAACATATAAGCATGCAAAATATGACAACCAAAATTCACAAATACTGACATACAAATTAAACTAAACCACCAGTCTTGCTTTTTTAGCTTGGCTGGACAAGTACATATAAACTTTGAACAAGATAGATATGCCTTCAGAATAGAAGTTTTCTTCTCCAGGTTACCCGCAAATCAACAACCACAAAAGGACACTCAAAACATTGATAGGTATAAAGGAGACACTGGGCAAATATCTACCAAACCCATGGATCAATAGAACATTGGATAGGAGGGAATAAATGCACAGAAAAACATTGATTGTATATTGTATACCACACGTATAACCTTGTTTGGCACTTTGGAAAGTAGATCCTGAACTGCTATTAGAATATAATAATCACAAAGTATATTGTCTCACCTGCAAGATTCTTTTAAATTACAAACTGAAGCATTGATAACGGTATCCAAAATTATTGCAGCAGCATTGACAAACATTATCAGTTATCTGTATTGCAATATTTCACGTGTTGTTTCTCAAATGGAGAAATGTCGACCAAAGACCCGTCACATAAATTGATATAAAAAACAACCATAACGTTATAACAATAAAATTGATTCTGTGAAAAGTTAAACTTGGTCGGATTCCAAACAGCTTTCACAGACTCAATCCAGAGGACACTATTGCGTGCAATTTCTGAACCAGGCGAATTTAACTGGTTGAGCCCAGCAGACTATAACTATTCAAGCGCATTTCCAAATGGTGTAATAATCCAGTCACAAGTCACAACCATCCATAATGTGCTTGTATAACCAGAAAATCATTAGGTGGGACAAGTTAAACTTATATGGAGTCATTGTGTAGCAGTTGTATGAACTGTGAAGTTGAGACTATCGTTAGTCCAGCAAAGTTTTAAACTCTCACTGCACAGAAAAGAGATTGCAGCATTGCACAGAATCTACAAAACGGTGAGGTAAGTCTCCTAAACAAACAGATGGAGTACGTAAATGTTCTGAAGAGAAAAAATAGTTTACAGCAGTACTCTCCAAGATCCACACTACCCGCCTCTAAACATTCAAAAGAATTAAACCATAGCTAGACAATAAAAAATAGCAATATTCAGGTAGGTCACTGTCATGTTTATTGCCTGAATGGTCAGGCATGTTAAACATATATTTCTCCACCAACGAAGAAGCAGCAAATTCCAGCTTCCGCTTTGTTTCAATATATCCAAACACACTGTTGTTCAATCCGAACCCATGTTCGTGACGATCCATGCACGAAAGAACCAGTTCATCAACAGCAAAATTACCAGATCCGTTCGATAACATTTTATTTTTTCAATCTCGAACGTGTGAAGATAAACTCAGTAAATAATCCACGGTTTCAACAAAAGTAACCCTACCTACACTGCCTCCTAATCTCCCGCTCTCTGTCTCTCACGCACCAGACATTAGTTAGCACCAAAACTCACCAACCGAACACAGAAAGCAAAATCAACGAATAACCTAGTTGACCGAACAAAACCAAAATTCCACCAAAATCAATTCAACATCAACGCATAAGCGCGGCGACAGCAAAATGCAGAAAAATCGAAGCAGAAGTGAGATAGGATGTTGCGGGGAGAACCTGAGGACCGAAGAGGATCGGCGATCTAGAGCGGCGAGGACTTTGAGGCGGACTATTGGCCATTGAATCGGAAGAGAAGGCACGAACAGGAGGACGAGAATCCGGCGCGTGAGCTACACCTACCACAGGTTCGGCGATTGAAGGATCGGCGATGGCGGGAATGGATCCGTCTTCTCTGCCGTTAGCGTTTCCCATGCGATATGCTATTTGCGGAAGCAAACGACGGAAAGTGAAGGAAAAACGAAACAGTGCGCGATGGCGTCGTCGTCGTTTTGTGTGAGAGAGAGCAATGCAATGCAATGCGCGCGAGTGGTGAACGAGGATTCAGATTGCGAGTGAGAGTGAAGAGAGAGAGAGAGAGAGAGAGAGAGAGAGAGAGAGAGAGAGGAAGAAGAAGGAGAAGATAATAGAAACGATTTCGTTGCTGTTGTTCTTATCAACTTCCCCTGTCCCAGTTTTGTTCTGTTTGGACTTTGCAGAGGGAGAAATAGAAATTAATTCAGAAAAAGAAAAAGAAAAAAAAATGAGTAAAAATATAACCCTTTATTTTATTTTCTTTCCACGTTCTATCTGAAACTGGTCTTAATGGGAATTTTTTTAATCAATACATTTTATATAATTAAAATGTATAATAAAAAATTTACTTTTAATATATATAAATTATCTATATAATTTAAAGTACTAATAGTGTCAATTTCAAACAAACAATGATGTTAATTTTTGAAACAAAACATTAGAAACTTAAAATACCAAAACAAAACCTTTAAAGGACAAAAGAGAAAACAGATTATTGAAAAGAGGTGAAGGACATAAAAGTAATTTACTTGTTATTGTTCATTCCAACCATTGTTGATTAAGTTAATATAATAAGTTGGCTCTTGAAGCTGACTATGGTTAACTTCATTTGATAACATTATCAACTTGTCCCAATCACAAGTGGGGTTTCTTTTAATCAATACTTTTATCGAAGTTCTATTTTATAATCAGATATTAAAATGGTTATTAGCTGACAAAATGTCAGATTTGCATGCACAATAGCTTACAAATCACAGAACCAGGATTTGCCACTTTCACTCTCTCACACGTGTAAAGGAATAATTTTGTTTTCTCCTGTAAAAATTCTTATAATAATTGGTTATAAAAATAAAAATATTGTATTTATTAATTTACATTATATAATAATTTGAAAACACACACTATCAGTTTCTGGTCTAATAATTTGGAAAAAGCCATAACAGAACCAAAAATGCTAAACTAAAGAAGATGATTCCAAATGGAGCAGCATCACAAATTGGACAATTTAAGTTTGGCAGTGAGAGAGACCCTTGTGCTAAAATTGACTCCTTACCAACTTGTCTTTATTAAATATACACATAAACCCTAAGAAAAAAGTATCCACTTTAATTTCAATCCCAACCAGAACAACATTCAGAGGGATAAAGACACATTTCTAAGACCTTTTAACCTATTTTGTCTGCAGTTCAAAGGATCCTTTTGGAACACAAGGTTTGCATGATATACACACAACAGTGATAGAGAATAAGATGGTTATTTTAAATTCTCAAATTATTGTTATATTTTCAGATTGATCTTTCTTAATAGAAAAATAATATCTTTACTTTAAATATCTCATATAAATTAAAGATAAAGTTCATTCATAAATAAGTATCAGTATTTTTTTTAACAGATTTTATAAAAATAATTAGATTTAAATTTATTTTTTAATATGATCTCAATCTCAAAACAGATTATATAAAAACGAATTAGATTTAAATTTGTTTTTTTAATATGATCTCAATCTCAAAATAAAAATGTGTTGAAAATTCTACATTAATTAAAAGTAAAACTAATTCATGATATATAAATAGAAATAATTCTTATATTATAAAGTAATTTTATAAAGATGAATTTATTTTTAATAATTTAAAAAAAATATATATATCTATCCAAATTTTCTTTCACTTCAAGAATCTTTTGAAAAGTCACTTGATTAATTGCTCGGTTAATAAAATTAATGGTTAACTCTGTTTAGCAGTTACATGGTATTTTTTTTTAAAATTTGTTTTATCAAAAATGATAGACACTAGAGAACACAAAAGAAAAAGGACTAAAGTTAATCTTTGTTTTATAGAAAAAATGTAGAGATAGAAAACAAAAGCATTGAAGCCAGCTGCAGAAGAAGTTGCAGGCATAGATTTCAGTATCATATAATATAAACCTTCATAAAGATGCATCACAGAAGAGGCATCTGCAGAGTCACTGCAGAACCATCTTCAATTGGTGGACACCAAACACCATTCTCAACACTACTTCATTGGCCTCTAACCACCATTTGGAGCTTTACCAGTATCTGCTTCAGTTTTGGACCATTATTACATATTTCAATTTTCTCACATTGACCAGCACAGTTTCATTCCACAGTGAAGAAATTATGCAGTATCTGTTTCACTTATAAAAATACCATGTTTAAGATATTTATGCGGATTTTTTGTGAAATTTATGCAGTGACAAAAATAGAAAAAACCATTAGGAGCTTTACCAGTATCTGCTTCAGTTTCATTTTTTGTTACATGTTTCCATTTTCTCACATTGACCAACATAATTTCATTCCGCTGTTAAGAAATTATGCAGTATCTGTTTCAGTTAGCTTACGTTATTTATGCAGATTTTTGTGAAATTTATGTAGTGACAAAAAATAGAAAAAGAAATCGAAATTGATATTTTTGGAATAAGAGAACGAGACGCGCACGAGTGAGCGCGTGAGGTAGGTTGTCAAATAGGACACACGTGTAAGGGGCCACCCCTTGTTTTGTTTGTCCAAAGTGCTATGATTGTCAAGTGACGTGCAAGGAATTCAGATAAGATTCTCTCTTTTTGTGAAAAAATAAAAGAAAAAGAAAGAAAATCAATGCTGTGCTCCCCAATTACAAAACTGCAGTAGAATATAACTTATTTGGATAATCTTATTAAAGAGAATAAGTATATCTTTCTTTTGGAAAAGAGCTATTTTGCATTTTATTATTGCCTCTCGCCACCGTTAAAACAAAAAAAATGGTTTTTGTTTTCAGTTCAAGTATGTTGCTGGTTAAAGATGAAAAAAATTTCAAAATCTTTTTATTTAAATATTACAAAACTAGAAAAGTTGTTCTTTCTTTTTAATAAAAGTTTAAATAATTAGTTTAGGATTTTATCACTTTTTATTTTAAAAAAATATATAAATATAGTTTAGATCTTACCGATTATGTTTTACATAAAAAATTATAAATATAAAAATAAATAAAAATAAAAAAATATATAAAATTTACTTTTTGTACCCTTTACGTTACTGGCGCACCCCTCATTTTTTCCTTTGGACTCATAGGCTAGGTTCACCTTTTGCACCCCCTGCACAGCCACTTTTTCGTTTGAGCTCACAGGCCAGGTTCACTCTTTGCACCTCTTATGCTACTCGTGCACCGTCGATTTTTCCCTTCGGCCTCACAGTACTTCCCTCTTACTATTCATTATTTGTAAACCCTCCATCTCCTTTTGGTCTCTCAAAACAGATTCCCCTATTATTTGTCTCTCCACCCTCACAAAACCAATCTTTACACGTCCCACACCATTCTCTCACCAATTTTTTTCTGTTTTCATTTCTTCCTCACGCTGTGTCTCAGTCGTCTCTCACCCACGCTTTTCATTTTCTCACACACCTACGCCTACTCTCTCTCTCTTTCAATTTCACTCACGTTGTTCTTTTTTCTAGATAAATAAATTTATTTTTGGAAAAAATTGAAAAATGGTATATTCAATTAATTTTATATAAAAAAGAAAGTTTTATTTTCTTGTTTAAAATGTTACAAAAATTAAAAAATAATCTATTTTTAATAAAAGTTCGAAGAGATTAGTTTATTATTTTATTTATTTTAAAATAAAAAAAAATGCTTAGTCCAACTCATTAGGCTTAAAACATAAATATTAAAATATCGCACCCCTTGTATTCCTATGTGCACTCCCACTTCTCATTTGGGCGAACAGGCTGAATCTTACTCCTAACACTCCCCCTGTATTCCTATATGAAACCCCACCTATTTGGGCCAACAGGCAGAGATCGTTTCTCACACCTCCTTCTTTTCCTAGTTGCAATCCTCTACTCTCACTCTTTGAAAATCGGCTACTGCTTTCTGAACTTAACAAATTCTCAATATGTCAATAATATTCTTATTACTTTTATTTTAGAATTTATTTATTAAATGAATTTTTTTCTCTCTCATACTGAGTCAAGTACACATATAAGTACAATTACGTAAAAACTTGTTAACTTCTTTCATAAATACTAACAAACTTTTTTGATAAATAATAAAAAAATCTAATAAATATTAAGAAATATCTATATTTTTTTAAACAATTGAATTAGTTATCATAAAACTAAATATTTGAAAATAATGTGTTAAACTGAACTTTTTAAATTATTGTAAATATCTTAACAATATCGAACATCATTTTTATTATTGTTAAAAATATATAAGAGAGATATTTATGTAAATATGAAAAAAATATTTAATATATAAAATAACAAAGATATTATCGATATTGCGAGAATTTTTTAAGTGGACGAAGCATTTTATATCGTAAATAAAGCAATTACCTGAAAATGTTTCACACAATCTTCCGTACCCTCTTCCCTCACTAGTGTCTTGACGCGGCACAATTTTTTATTAATTATATTATTATAATGAATGAATAATTTATTATTTTTGATTAATTTATAATATTTAATTCTATTTGTCTATTATTTTGCATATTCTTAAGTATAATCAATAATTAATGACATTATATTGTATAAATTAATAATATAAATGAATATGCAACATAAATAAATAAATAATGTCTATTATTTGTTATCGATATAATGAGCTATTCAGATTAATTATATTGGTATATCATTGTTAATAATTATACTTGCTTCAATAAATACAATTATTTAATAAATTTATTATTTCATTACATTCACATGTATGATACACTGTATTATAATCAACAATTATGTTTATTATTTATGAAATGGTTAATATATTAGCGCCAATAATATATTAACTTTTTTTTATTGTCTAAATTAATGATATGTAAATAAATGAGTTTAACATTTAAGGTTAAAGATAATATGAGGAATAACTTAGCATTTAAGTATCACATGCAAAACCAGAAAGTTATAATTTTATTTTTTAATCCTTTCTCCATTTTGACAGAATTTATCGAATTCTACTTCACATAAATGTAAAAATTTACCTATTATAGTTATTCTTTTTTAATTTATTCTGTCCAACTCACAATAAATATAACCCTAACTAATCTAAATATATCAAATTATAGTCTCATCAATCCCGATACCAGTAACATTTCATAATCTCCCAATATACAAAATCTAATTCCTATTTCATTTAAAATAGTATATCTTTTATCTTGTAATTGTTTATTTTTCAATTAATAACATAAACGAAGTGTTGAAAAGCACAATAAAACTCCTTAAAACCTAAGAAAATATTTTCAAATCAATCAAACCACTTATCAAAAGATGAACCACCAGTTAAGAGAATAGAAGAAAAGGATAAAACCAAAGTGTCCTATAAACTCCTTAATCGCTTAAAAATCAAACTATAATCATCAAAACACCTCCAAATAAAGTTTTACACTAAAATCTCTCTCTTCCCATTTAAATTTCCTCACATGTATAATTTTTTAAAAGAAAAATGAAAAAGAAACTTACTAAAAAAAATTGAGATCCATATTTATAAATTCTTGTAACTAACTTGAATATAAGTAAGAAATAGCAAAAGGGAAGGAGAAGTTTAGTATTTTAGTCTTATTGAGAATGTGAAAAGAATAGTAGAAGACGAATGAGATGGAATAGAGAAAAAGACAAGTTGAAATTATGAAATGAGTCCTTTTTAAGTACTTCCCAATTACTAAACTTCTATTTTTGTTGACTCTTCTGCTTTATTAATCTTTCTTTTTTTTACTGTTCAAGCTAGACAATTGTTGATTCGATTTAACAATAAATTATTATTGTTATAGGTGTATGATACTTATAACTTAAGTGTGATATTTTGAGTTTATGTTGAAATTTAACTTGATTTACACTAAGCTATAATCTATTACTAGATCATTATCATTCTTAATTAAAAAATATTTAGATGAATCGATATGGTGAGAATAACTTCCACAGGGTTTAGTAACACCTGCACCTCTTTCCTCTTTCTTTTAATTAAGAATGACAAGAACAGAATTGGTATTTTCAAAAATTGATAGGATGCAAGTAAGAAATGATGGGGTGTAGGAAGTATTTGCCATACCAAAAATAAGGACTGGCCCGGCCCATAAGCACACTGAGATATAAATGTATTGGATCAGTGGCACTTAGAGAAATTACTTTACATCCAACTGTGGGAGCGATCGCACCACAGAATTCTGTGTTCAGACAAAACTCAACAAAAACAAAATACCCTCAAATCCTAATTTCCCAAACCCTAACCCTACCTCTTCAACCGCCATGGCCAAGAAACGAAAGCTTCGATCCTCAGACCCTGAACCTGCCAAACCCATCGAGCCACAGCAACAAGACCAAGACTCAGGGGAACAACTCGACCAGCAACAACAACAACCCAACCCCGAACCAACCCTAGAAGACCCCAACACCATGGCCGTCGACGAACCGACGGAGGAACAACAGCAGGAACAGCAAATCGCCGAAGGCGAAGAAGAGGAAGAGGAACCAGAGGAGCAACAGGAGCAGGAGCAAGAAACCCTAGAAGAGCAACAGGAGCCGGAAGCCCTAGAAGCTGCGAACCACGCCGAAGCCAACGGTGCTGATGAAGAAGGGAACAACGAAGAGGAAGATGAGGATCTCAGTCTCGAAGATGAACCCGTGGAGAAACTTCTCGAGCCCTTTACGAAGGAGCAGCTGCACGCTCTTGTGAAGCAGGCCGTGGAGCGGTTCCCTGAATTCGTCGAGAGCGTCCGCCAGCTCGCCGATGTGGACCCCGCCCACCGGAAAATCTTCGTCCACGGCCTCGGTTGGGACGCCACCGCCGAAACTCTAACCTCCGTGTTCGGGAAATACGGCGAGATCGAGGACTGCAAGGCCGTCACCGACAAAGTGTCCGGCAAATCGAAGGGTTACGCTTTCATCCTTTTCAAGCACAGGGATGATGCTCGAAAGGCGCTGAAAAATCCCCAGAAGAAGATTGGAAACCGCACTACATCTTGTCAGCTGGCCTCTGCTGGCCCTGTCCCGGCTCCCCCGCCGAATCCCAACCCGGTTTCTGAATACACGCAGAGGAAAATATTTGTGAGCAACGTGAGTGCTGAGATTGATCCACAGAAGCTGTTAGAATTCTTCAAGCAATTTGGGGAGGTTGAGGATGGTCCTCTTGGGCTCGACAAGAACACTGGGAAACCTAAGGGTTTTGCCCTGTTTGTTTATAAATCTGTGGAGAGTGCTAAGAAGGCTTTGGAAGAGCCTCATAAGAACTTTGAGGGCCATACTTTGTATTGTCAGAAGGCTGTCGATGGTCCCAAGGGGAACAAGGGGTATCATCAGTATCACCATCAGCAGCATTCTCATCACCACCACCATCACCATCATCAGCCTCATTATCAGAGAAAGGAGAAGAACAAGTATTCCTCTGGTGGTGGTGGGCCGTCCCATGGCAGTGGTCATTTGATGGCCCCCTCGGCTTCTGCTGTGGGGGGTTTCAACCCTGGAGTGCCGGCTCAAGGGTTGAATCCTGCTCTTGGACAGGCGCTGACGGCTTTGCTTACTAACCAGGGAGCTGGATTGGGTCTTGGAAATCTGCTCGGAGGGCTTGGTGGTGCCCCCGTTAACCAGGCAGGGCCACCTGCCCCGTACGGGAATCAGCCTGCTATGGGATATGGGAACCAGCCAGCAATGCAACAGGGATACCAGAATCCGCAAATGGGTCAGAGCAGTGGTGTCAGACCCCACCCTGGTGCAGGCGCTCCTTATATGGGTCATTAGGTGAGTGCATCCTTTTGCTTTTTGTAAGTTCTTTTCTTGTCTACTGTATGACATGATTTATAGTATAGCATGCATTGTTGAATTTGAAGGCTCCTTGTTAGAAATTAGGAAATGAAAGATTTGGCGGTATTAAAATTAGTTAACTCTTAAATTCAGGATGACATGAAAGAATAAGCCTGATTCAACCAGGCTTCTTTCTCTCATGGATGAGAACAAGTGGCACGCCAATTGTGTATGGTTGCATTAGACGTGATTAGTCTATGCTTTCCATATATTTTGATTTGCAGTTATCATGCTGTCACTATCTAGGTTGACGAGCTATTTTTGACATGTATTTTTATTGTTTCATACATAGGCCGCTTCAGCATCATGAATGCTCAGCTTTAGCTGTTTTATACATTGGGACTGCATACTTACTCGTGTTGAACTGTTTTGAATTAATTGGCATTGAATAATATTTTTATGTTGTGATAGAAAATGAGCATGAAATTTCTAATTCGTACCTATTTATTCTGAGCTCCATGTATATCAAATTTCTTGATCTATTCATCTTTCAGTGAACATTCTCAGGTTTGCATATAACTTTTCTATAGTCTGCTCTGCCCGTTTTGTTTTTTATTGGAAAAATAATGACTTTGATTGTGACTTTTTAAATTTGAATAAAATATAACTCTTGAAAAATCAATTTTGCAGTACAAGAGGTATGGCCTTTTATTATCTCATGTTTCCTGTAGAGATATTGGTTTTGAAATTAGTTTTTTTACTCATTGTATTCAATGTGCAGATACCCTCATAAGATGCATCAATCATTTAGTTTTGGACTCCGCTGATTCTTCTGAAGTACCAGGCACTATTCAAATGCATCTTTTAATTTGTAATTTTAGTTACTATTTGATTACTAAAGAATCAGATTCTGAAACCTGTATTTTTTTTACTTCTTATCCTAGTAGATTTCCCCCTGACATATTTTTCAAAGCTTATTATACCTCAGATTCCTTTATTGGAGTATTGAGGGACGGTGAATTTTGGGGCAGAGAAAACTGTTATAATAATTTTCAAGTGTGTTGTGGACCTATTTTATTTAACTTTGTGAACCATAACTGGCACGAGTTCAACTAACATGTTTTAATTGTGTCTTGTGGCATTCAGCAGCCTTCATTTGTTAGGACCTCTGCATTCTTTTTAAGAAGTTTAAGGTTCCTGTCCCTATATGGAAATATACAATGGGGATTATGATTGAGAGATTACTTATTAATTATTGTGTATCATTTGAATATCATTTATTTCTTCTAGATTTTTTTCACACTATTTTTTCTTTTATAGGATTTTTAAGGGCTTGAAATTGAACAAAGTATGATGAGAATAACATTAAACAAGGTGTTGATTTTTTTCAAGGATTATCTTTTAAACATCCTTCCCCCTCGACTTCTCCCCTCTATGCAATTTTCTATACTCAAAGATCTTGATTGTGAAAACCATTGTTCTTTCCCCTTCCTCAATGAAGGATTGAACTGTTGAAGTGAATTGTTGTCCTTCGTCCTTCCGTCATCTTTTTACCTCGTTTCTTCTGGAAATAAGTCCTCAGCCTTTTATGTGTACAGCAGTTTGTTTTCTACATCTAATTGATTATTACTAAAAGTGGAGTTTTTTTTTTTTTTTTTTTTATTTTTTTTTGAAAACTGTTTTTTTTTTTTTTTTTTTTTTATTTTTTTTTTTTGGGTTTGTTTTTTATTATTTATTTCTTTTCTCAAAACAATTGTGTGTATTTTTTTTTTTTTTTTTTTTTTT
>Ga0099824_1000318_pt1 | contig 51987 bp, 14 predicted proteins | sample SiratrowhiteBW_FD_76837 | JGI IMG/M metagenome (GOLD analysis project Ga0099824, IMG submission 76837) | Root nodule microbial communities of legume samples collected from California, USA - Siratro white BW | ecosystem: Host-associated > Plants > Roots > Nodule | place: USA: California... | reverse complement strand
ATAAATATATAAATATAATATATATATATATATATATATATATATATATATATATATATATATATATATATATATATATATATATTATGTATAGTATAACGTGCAGCATATCTATACGGAGAAGAATACTTTTCAATGAGTTTTATAAATTAATTGCATTATTTTTTTCAGAATTATTAGAATTGACTTTGGCATAATTTGTTGTTATTCACTCATTGAAACAATGATTTGTTTCAATCAATTGATTGCTTGATACTTTCAAAGCAATTTTATAATTTGTCATGATAGAAGATATTCAACAATAAATCAGAAATGGAGAAACACTTCTCAATAATGACATTAGTAAGTATATTTCACACAAAATAATAATAAAAATACTCCCTATCCGTACTGAGAATAAAATATTGTTTTACTAATTTTATTATTACTTTTATTCTTTAAATTGATCTATATATTAATTATTTTTAATTACTATGTCCTTAACTATTTTAGTTCGTAAATGATAATATTATGAAATTGTATTTTTCTCCTTCCTATGAAAATCCAAAAACAAAGAGTTAATTTTAAGAATTAAAACTCTTACTATTTTTAAGGAAAATCTATAGCCATTAATTTAAGGAAAATTTTGAAAAAAAATTACAATAGATAAATCAATGGTGTTAACTAAATTAACCAACTTTCTTAGTAAATATAAAATAATTATAAGTGTCTTATATTTAAAAATGAAGACAGTATATATACGAAGTCTAAGGTACTGTTTAAGAAATAAAAAAAATATTAGAAATGGTACGAAAGTGCAATATCTCACTAAAAAATCATGGGAAAATCTATTTCTACGCTTCCTATTAAAAATAATTCATCTTTTACTAATTCTTTAATAAATATCCATATGACAATTTGTTAGCATCACTACTTTTAAAATTGAATTTATGATTCAACTAAATGGTTCAACCCTTGAACCAATATTTATAAAATGATTATAATAATTTGATACTACATCAAATAATATTAAAGAAATGTAATATTATAGTTTTATTATATATATATATATATATATTAAAAATAAAAAATAAAATTAATTTTATAATTTTTAACATTTAAAATACATATAAAATTTAAATAAAATATATTATAATATTTAAATAGAATTTTAAACTATATCCATCCATATTTGTTGACAATAACAAATTTATATTTAAAATAAAAAATAAAACAACAAAAATTTTAAATTTTTTATATTTTAAGAAGAAAAGTCAAAATGATTTTTATTAAGTTTTTTTTACAAACTTTATATTAAGTATTTTTTAAATAGAAATTTTAGCTATAATTAATGAAAAAGTAGTCAGTTTTATTTATAATTAAGTCCACAAATAATAATTTTAATTGATACAAAAGCAATTAATTGTTATTATAATTGAGTCTAGAAGAAGGAATAGGTTAACATTTATTTTGACAAGTAAAATGAAACATATAGGAAAAAAAGTGTATGACAACAAAGATCTACTCATAGCGTAATTCTCTATGAAAATTAAAACTGAACTTTAGAAGATCAAGGTTCCATGCACGTGAGGTCGGTTCCTTGTTTTGGATAATCCTCTCTAACCCTATTCTCAATACAACACCACTAATTTCTCAATCTTGTATGAGAACGAGGTATGTTTCATAGTGTGCACACCAACAATTGGAATTGGAATTAGGGTTGGAGAAATAGACTTTTTTTGGTATGATAAACCAATAGTGGTTTCAATGTGTAAAACGAACAAGGTACAATGGTGGTGGTATGAATCCAAGTTCCCAAAACTTTGTATTGGTTTAAGAGAGAGTTTCAGTTTCAATGCTAGCGTGTGAATCTAGGAGTCCATGTTCAACTATTTCTCGCGTGTATACACGACGGCTACCCTTCTCATCCTTGCCTCCATTAGGAGTTTGTGCAAGAAAGATAAGTGTTAATCATTCTTGCCTTCATTATTATTAATTAATCACAACAAGTGGATATTTTCTCGTGCTTTGTAATTACTCAACCATAACTTTTTTGGTGAGAATATGGTTTTTGAAAATGTTAGCCGATGGGCAATTGTTTATGGACAAACGGTGGTGATATTGGTTAAGGAATTGAAAGTGAAGTATTTTCTTTTTTTCGACATGAAAAGTTTTAATTTGTTAGATAAATTGTAGATGATAATAAGAAGGAAAAATTTTCTCTCAATGAGATGAGATAAGGAGATATGAGTAAGAATTGAATAAAAGTTTATATAAAACAAATTTTCTAATGTTTAGATAAAAATACCAAAATATGGTACTAATATGTCTAAGATAAAAAGTATAATTTAAAGTATTTATTTTAAGGTTTGAGTCTTTTTAGGCTTATTGACCCTAAATTCGCACACTCATGAATTTGACGTCTTTCTTATCATGTTAATTGACTTTCCATAATTCTTTAAAAAAGACACTATTTGTAGACTCCGAAAACTATAGAAAGAACATGATTACCTCAAGGAAAAAATGCTCTACATCTAGTTACTAATAAAAAATCTCGAACATCAGATATTTGATAAATTATAATACGAGTGGTCCAAATGAAGGTGGTCATCCTTATTCATAGAATTAAAAGGGTAACACTAAAAAAATTATGACTATTTTCCTCCCAATCGTTGGATCATTTAAAACACGAATCTCACTAAGGGCTTGCATCAAGAAAGGTCAACCATTTGAACCTCTTCATCTTACGACCTCAAGCTTAGGGGCCTAGTATGCTACATGGATGAAAACATCCCTGTCAAATAGGACACGTAGCCGAAGCAAAGCAATATGTAATTTTTTTCTTTCAAAACTTCAAAGCTCTTAAAGCCAAGAACCTATCGAGCTTGGGGGATTAGTGTATTATGTGAAGGTCAAGACCCTTTGCCAAGAATAACTGCAAACTGACACGAAGTAATCAAGGACATTCACTGAATGCACCCGATCATCAAAGAATGACAAGCAAGTATTAAATATTATTTATTGTCAAATACATTCATACTGACAACATCAAATTGAAAAGTTGCAACAAGCACAAATTTGTCCTATCAGAATTGTACCATTGACTTCTATAAATATTACATAACATCTCAAAGAAAAAATACATTTTCAATTTGATTCTCATGAGTTATGACATCTGTGTGCTGACTTAGGCATTTGAGAACCTTTTGTAGATACCTCTTCCCATTATGACAAAGGTGAGAACCAAAGATGAGCAAATCTTCCAAATCCAACAAGAACAATATTAGTTAAAATATTGAAAATTTCATTAACTTTTAAAAGTATGTGATTTTAATTTTCTTTTAGTCAATTATATGAAAAGTTTAGGCTTCTTAAACAAGTTATAAATAATGATAATAAGAAAATTATTTTCTCTCAATAAGATAAGTAAATATGAAAAAATATCTAGAACACTACAAGACAAAAAAACTATTTAGACACCAATTTTAGTTATTAAATAAAATAGTTAGTAATTGTGACCAAAATAACCACCAAAATAGATTTTGGTTGCTAAATAACTATAGAATAAAAGTAATGATTGAATTTAACCAAGGTTTTAGCCATTTATACCATTAATTAGATTTTAAATTGGTATTTAATTAAGTTAGAGACTAATTTTGAATCTAATGATATAAGTAGCTAAATCCTTAGTAGCTAGTATTAGATATCAATTATTTTGACTTATTTGGTTACTAAACTCAATCATTAATTTTATTTTATAGTTATTTAGCAATCAAAACCTAATTTGATGATTATTTTGATCATAGTTAACCGTCATTTTATTTGGTAGCTAAAATTAATTTTTAAATAACTTTTTTCTTGTAGAAATTTATACAAATCTAACTCTTTTATTTTAAAGTAATAATACATAATTGTGGTAGTAAAATAAACAAGCGTAATATAAAGTAATCATAAGCCTTGAAACACTTACTTTAGGATTAAAAATATTAACAACGAGAGATATACTAAACGTATTAGATTTGTTACATTTATATATAAAATTAATGAAAAAATAATTAAAAATATAAAATTTAATTAAGTCAAATATTATTCATAAATATTTTTACTAGAGAAAATTTTCTTCGTTTTTCTCTAATTTAAAAAGATTTTAAGACATGTGTGTCTTATCTTCTTTTCACAGTAAAACACTAATAAATAATGAAAAAAAAAAAACTTATCCTTTCTCGGAAAGATGCACAGATGATACCATCACGTGAATTTTAAATAATTAGAATTCTTCTGTTCGAAATAAATATAGTAAAAAAGAACTATACTAGAAAAACTAACTGAAGTTCTTTGGGGACAGTGAGAACTGAGGATTTCTTCATTCGATTTTGATCACAAACCTTGTCGCTTCTCACTATACATTCCATGTCGGAACTTGGAAAGTTATTAGATAATCATTTTGAAGTCTCTGGAAAAATGGGCAAAACAAAAATTGGAATGAATTAGAGAAGGCGAAGAACTTTTGCTCTGTGGATACTATTTTACTAAAAACTTCAATGTATTTGAAACGTGTAATAGTGGTAAAGGCTTGGATAATAGCACTATCAAATTTGTTGGTTCTCTAATTAGAACACCATCAATTCAAGTGACAAAACCAAACATGTGTTGGTACCTTTCGTGGCATCAACAATATGATGATTATGTGAGTTCACTATCATGGACATACATATCCCAATTGAACCTTCCAAATTTCTCTTCATTCATTTCCCTTAACCACATGTTGGACCACTCTCAAGCACTAAAGACCTAGAGCCAAAATGATACTTCACCAAGAACTTGCTAGAGTATATAAACATGTCCATAAACCATTCCCAAAGTTAAGAAAAAGCCACCATGAACAATCCCTTTCGACATGAAAATTTATGAAGGGTAGCCCTAAATTAACTATTTATTGGCCCAACTTTTCACCAAGTATAAACATGTGGCAATTGCTTAAATCATGCTCTATTTGTTGAAATCTTGAAAATTGACAATTGAGCTTGGAGATGGATTAGGTTGAAATCTTGTGTTGATTAGCATTTGACAAGGATGACTAGAATGTTCCTTTTAATCTGGTGACCTTTGTTAATGAATCTGTATACGGTTCTATTATACTTCTCTTCATTCAAACGAAATTTTAAAAAAATAATAATTAATCACTATATATGTTACAAGTTAATAGACATGTATCCACCAACTTTATTTAGAACTAATTTTTATTAAAAAATACTTAACAGAGGTTAGTAAAACTTTTATTCTCAAAACACGTTGTTTTATTATTAGTTTTTTCAGTTCTTATACATTTATAACTTTTTTATTCAAATCTTTATTATATTTGAATGTATTAATCTTAGTTAATATTTATTTTAAAAGTATAAAATCAATAAATGATAGTCACATAATCACTGAATAATAACAAAAGACTAACATTATAAAATAGAATTTAAAATCGATAGAAAAAATTATAAAAACTGATACCATCTAGTTCTTAACAAAAAGTATTATCCAAAGATATTGATATTCCTTTATAAAATATTTTACGATCTCTAAAAAACATTTAATATTGAAATTCTCTATTTACCTTGGTGTACATAATACATTCGGATTAATATCTTTACATCATTCACAATAAATTATTACGAGTGAAATTACAACAACTAGAAATATATTTATATTTAATTATTTAAATTTAAAATATTATATAAATTTAAGACTTTAAAAGTAAATTTTGAATGATAAAGTGGCGACCAAAGTTTTATATAACCTTATTTAGTTATTTATTTGAAGTGTGGGTACTCATCTTAAGCTTGGAGGCTTGAAACAAGATCCCATGAAAGTGACTGTTTCTTCCCATGTGCATAGTCAGAAAAAGCTGTTTTGGAATGAATCATTCAAAGTAAAATGCATATGTTAACATTCACAGTCATCTAAACTGTGCAAAAGAATTTATGACCTAAAAGTATGACCCTTTTAAAGTAAGGTTCATATGGGTTTCTTCTTCCATGATAAATTTAATATTTTGCAAGTACATTTATCTACCTTTTTAAAGAATCAAATCATATTATGAATAGGATTAACTTTTTAAATAAAATATTAGTTGTAATAAACAAAGAACGAGACCCACAAGCATATCATTTGAGAATCCCCATCTAAGTGTACCTTTGTATTCATCATAACAGATAGAATGAAATGACATAAAGTAGTGTTAACTATTATTGTTCAAATGATTTTAAATAGTTGATCAAATTCATTTTATTTTTCTAAAGAGACAAAATTTTAATGTTGTTCTATGTACTTGTACAGTGTCTTTTCAATAAAAATTACGCTTTATTTACTAAATTTAACTAAAAACGCTGGTCCTTTCCCTTCATCTAAATATCTTTTTCAATTCTTAACTTAAACGCAATAAAATTAATTTATCATTTAGAAATTTCTTTAACTTTCATTAATCCACATGAAACATAAATGTTCCAACTTAGGATGAAGTTGGATTTTGGATTTAAACACTAGATATACCGTGATATGGAATATTTTAAAAGAGAAAAATTATTAAATGTAATTATCATAAAAATAAATTACATTATTTACATTAATAAACAATAAGAAACTTAACAACCTTAGGAAAACATGTGAATCCAAAAACTTAAACAAATAAAATTTGTACATTTTTTTATATATTATTTTTCTTATTTATTTCTATCGAATTCCATGTATGGTTTCCAAAAGGAAAAGAAAAAGTAATTTAATTGAAAACAAAAAAACTAACCTTTTTATTGAAAATAAAATATTGATGCAATTATACATTATTATACAAGTATTTTTATGATATAGAGTCTAATCTCATTCCTCAATGATTAGATATCTCCATACACATCTGCTAAATGTTATTTTCAAATGACATCACATGCTTCTCTGAACTCTGCACCCCTTCACTATTTATACCCTTCATGCTTCCCCTCACCCTCTTCACTCCTCAATTCAACTAAATCTCTCTCTTTTCTCTCTATCTCCCTTCATCAAAAGTCAATTCCTTCACCACTCTTGGTGTCTATTGCTCACAACACAACCCTACTCTTTCACACACTTACAGCCATCAAAGTTTGAATCAAGCAAACAAAAAATGCATGACATTTGTCTCAACATGCCACCAATGGTTCAGAACTTTGACCCTGAAGACCTCTTCTCAAGGCGTTGCATTTGGGTGAATGGACCTGTGATAGTAGGTGCTGGTCCTTCAGGTCTTGCAGTGGCTGCAGGCCTCAAAGACCAAGGTGTTCCATTCGTGATCCTTGAGAGAGCAAACTGCATTGCCTCTCTTTGGCAAAACCGCACCTATGATCGCCTCAAGCTTCACCTCCCCAAACAGTTTTGCCAGCTTCCAAACTTCCCTTTCCCTGAGGACTTCCCTGAGTACCCCACAAAGTTTCAGTTCATAAGCTACCTTGAGTCCTATGCCAAGCACTTCAACATAGCCCCACAGTTCAATGAAACAGTGCAGTCTGCAAAGTATGACGAGACCTTTGGCCTGTGGAGGGTCAAGACCATCAGGAGGAAAGGGCCCTCCTCAGGTGTTGAGTGTGAGTTTGAGTACATTTGCAGGTGGCTTGTGGTTGCCACTGGCGAAAACTCAGAGAAAGTGGTGCCTGAGTTTGAAGGGTTGGGAGAGTTTGGTGGCCATGTCATGCATGCTTGTGAATATAAATCTGGGGAGGGTTTTGCTGGACAGAAAGTGCTTGTTGTTGGCTGTGGAAATTCAGGCATGGAAGTCTCACTTGATCTGTGTAACCACAATGCAAAACCATTCATGGTGGTTAGAAGCTCAGTAAGTGCTAAAAACTCTTACCATTTTTATATGAACATAACTTGGATATAAAGTTTCAGTTTAATAATTTATGTTAACCTTTAATAGAAACTTTTGTTACATGCTCTTGAAATGAAAGTCTAATTTTGGTTAGAAAATAGCGTCAAAAGTGGCAGCTATTAAAGTTTTGTTCTTTTTATTTTATCTGATTTTTTATGTGTTTTTTTTAATTACCAGGTTCATGTTTTACCGAGAGAGGTATTTGGGAAATCTACTTTTGAAGTTGCTGTGATGTTGATGAAGAAGCTACCTCTTTGGATGGTTGATAAGATATTGCTGGTTCTGGCACGTTTGACTCTGGGGAATGTTGAAAAGTATGGTCTCAAAAGGCCTTCAGTGGGTCCTTTGGAATTCAAGCACACTGCAGGGAAGACCCCTGTGCTGGACATTGGGGCCCTTGCGAAAATTAGATCTGGCAAAATCAAAGTGGTTCCTGGAATCAGAAGGTTCATGCCAGGGAAAGTGGAACTTGATGATGGCCAAGTTCTTCAGATTGATTCTGTGGTTCTTGCCACTGGTTATCACAGCAATGTACCATCATGGTTGAAGGTTAGTACTTCTTTACACAACTCATATTTATTGCCACATTTTTTTATATACTTTCTCTTGCATTGGATTCTTGCTGACAGTTATGGAAGTGGATTGGGTTTAACCCTGTATTTTCTCCCTCTTTCTCAATAAAACCAAAACCATGTTAGCTTGTTAGTTTTGTCAGCTGGTTTTGTTTTTCTTTTCTTTATAAAGTATAACACATGTTTCTTCTACTATTCACTGTGCTTTCCTTTTTAGTTGTTATCTTGTATTAGAGTGTAAAACAGTTTTATATTATTATTTATAATAATTTGTAACTAGATATAAGTGTAAAACTATTTTATTTTGTTTTTTATCTCAGTTGTTTTGTACCCTTGTGACTGAGCCCCCCACAAAGCCTTCTGGCCCTATTGAAAGACCAGGGAAGGTGTGTGTCTGTGTGTTGGGAAAATAACTTTCAATGTATTCTGAAAATGCTGCAAAATTGTAGGCATCTATGTAGGTACTTGGTGCTTAGTACAAATGTAGACATTATCATGTTTCTCTTCTAGGGACAAACAATTTAAATGTAGATGATGATAATAATAATGCAATGAGTTTTTGACTTTGTATAAGTTAACTAAAATGCAATGTTATGTGTGGTGGTTGATCAGGAAAATGAATTCTTTTCCAATGATGGGATTCCAAGAAACCCCTTTCCAAATGGGTGGAAAGGCAAAGGTGGTCTTTATGCTGTTGGATTCACAAGGAGAGGCCTTTCTGGTGCTTCTTTGGATGCCATTAATGTGGCTCATGACATTGCCAAGAGTTGGAAAGAGGAAACCAAACAGAAGAGGAAAACTGTGGCTGCACGCCACAGGAGGTGCATATCACACTTCTAATCAAGACACTCACTTTCATCACAATCATTTTCGGATTCTTTTCTTTCTTTCTCATCATGATCATAACTTACAAAATAGCAGAGTCCCAATACTAGTTTAATTATGTTTTTAGGTACTAAAGTTTAGAGTGAATTCGGTTTTGGTTTTTCAAATTCTAAAACAATCATTTTATTTTCTTAAAGCTAATGTATAGGAGTATAATTTTTTTTAAATTATAGCTGAAATAATTTGAGATACCAAAACCGAATTTGTTTTAAACTTCAGAAACTCAAGGCATAATTAAACTTAAAAAAATTACCAATGCTGCTTAGTAAGTTGTGGGATTTTAATTGTAAGTGTGTGATCTCCAACAAATAAGCTTTGTCCCTTTCTCTTGTTTAGGAAAAAAAAGATAGTGAAAAAAAAAGTAGCCCTCTCCTTAAGCAAACCCACTACTTGAAAATAATTTGGCTATTTTTGTACAAAGGATGATGAGGCTTGTTTGCTTCTTTTTTGCTTATTGTAATTGTTTATTGTATTTTAGTTGTAAGGAATATTAATTCATACTTGTATTGAGTACAAGATTTATGTTTAATTAATAATGTCAAAGCTCTTTCTCTCCATTATAATATGGTTTCTTTTTTAGGTCAAACTCATTAACAAGACATGTTCATGGGCTTTTGTCCTCCTACATAGGCCCAATAAATATTGAGATTGAGAAAGAGAAACATGCTTGGGACTACCATGTATATTCCCATCTTGCAATGCACATGGACAGATATCCTCATGTCAAAAGAAAATTAATTTCAGATGCTTTGAGATAGGAATGAAATTGGACCAAAAAACACAAATATATTGACCCTTCTATATTTAAGGGAGATTCATGTGGTCAATGGAGAAAGAGAGAGAAATACCTCTTGACTCCGGAGATTTACAATGTGCCATTATTTAATATTTAAAGAAACAAACTTGGACATTATTCAATATTAAGATATCTTTTTCTTTTAAAAAAATTAATAAAAAAAATTTAAATAGTAAATATAAGCTCCTGTTTTAGTGAAAAATTTAAACCTAAAATTATCACTCGGTAAGATGCCAATTTTGATATATCAAGTTCCTTATCTAGAATTCACTTTCAAACTTGCGTAAAGACGTATAAAATAAGAGAAATGAGTACAAAGAGGCATAGAGTAAGTATTTTATTTTTAAGATAAAAGAAAAAAAACATGTAAGTGAATGATTGTAACTATGAAATGAATATAAACAGGTATAAGAGAAATGTCAATAACTAGGGGCGCACACCACTAAAACTGGGTGGGACATTTATACTCCGATATTTTGTTTAAATTAACTAAATATATTTTTTATTGTTTGTACCTCCTAAATTTACATATGACCCACTATTAAGTGATACATTTATCTATATAAAATATATAAATTTATATATTATTATTTATTTTTAAAATTAATTGTCCTCGTTGATGATAGATATCTATCTATATATATATATATATATATATATTATAATTAGACTTAATTCCTAATTAATGTGTGATCTAAATACTTGAAATAAAGAAAAATAATATTCATATATTTAAAATATTTATTTATTTTCAAGCTTAATCTTAATAATCATTAAGTGTTATGTTGTCTTTGATTATTTTTTAGTCTAATCACACACTTTTCAATACTCTTCACACACTGACACTTAAGTCAGTAAAAGTCTGAGTATTAGAGGATGATTAGGATAAAAATAATAGTAGCTTCTTTATTGAGATCACATTCTCTTTTACAAGAGTTTGGATGAGCCCTTAGGCAATTGGATTCAGGGTCCAACTTGCCAAAGATATTATCTGGACCTTGCTCAAAGTATTCCTGTTGGTGATTGTCATGTGTCTGTCTTGTCAGTGCCAGGTGACTATGATGATTATACAAGTATATCGAATTGTATTTATGCAAATATATTCCGTAGGTAGGCGGTCAACCTATATAGGTAGATATCTCAATTATAACTGGTGAGTTATCAATCATCCGTCATATATGACCGATCCATTATATATTTGATGGATTGGTTGATCTACCCTATAATACACTTATTAATATTTTTAAAATGCATAATGAATACTAAAGTCATATATAACCAATGCCTATGTATACACATATTAACCAGATGGATGTGCCTTTAATTATATGATCCACATGATTGAAGTAAAAATTCATTTTTCTCTTAGTATGAATTTGTTATCTTATTTTTAAAAACAAGGATACATTTATTATTCCAAATATTAATTAAATGTTTTTTATAAAAATAAAAATCACAATGAAACATATTATTGAGATTCAATAATGATACACATTTTCTTTTTTTTTAATATCAAATATCAAGCAAAAAATCATAATTATATAAATATCAAATACGAATATCAAATTATAATTAAATAAAGATCAAATAATTATAAAAAATAATAAAAATATCAAACATGTAACTTAGAAGTTACAAAACTAATAATCAAATAAAAGTTAACATAACTTTTTAAGATTATCTACTTAATTAAAGGTATTATAGTAAGTTAAAATAAGAACAAGTATAAGATCGATAATAACTATCAGAACGTGAATGATATAAATATTTACATACTTATTTTAATTCTTATATTTAATTTAAAAAATTAAATATTATTCATACTTATACCTATATCTAGCTATTGTATATAGAAATTTCCAAATTGAAACATATTCGAATAATATCCACAAATATGAACATTCAACACCCTCACTTCTTCAAATCATGTATGTAAAACTCCACAAATTTGGACCAAATTATATTTCCATTTAAAGTTTAAGTAAAATATTTTAAGCTAGATTAAAAATACTTTTCTTACAGTATATTCAAGAAGCATATACGAGAGGTGAGAAAAGTTAATCTTAAGTATAATGACCAAAATATTTCAATTAAATTAATGTTAAAAATCTTTTTGATTTATTTCTCCCCTCTTATATGTATCTACTCTCATACATGCTTACATAGAAAGAGTATTAAATGTACGAGACATAATAAAAAATAAGAATAACACCCACAATTTTATTAAATTATAATTGAATGATAAAAATTAAACTATAAATATCCGTAACTTCTTACTTTTTTTATATCTTTTAAATGTTAAGAAGGATATGACAAATAGTCTTCATCTAAACCTATTCAAAGATATTATTTTGATTAGAAATATTATTAAAATTTATAATATAATTAGAATTCAAAAATATTCTTAAAAAGTTGATTTATATATATATATATCAATTTAAAGTATAAAAGTTAAATTTAAAGTTTACATTCAAAGAATTAATAGAAAAAAATATATACGAGATTCCAGCGAATATATATAATGGAATATACTTAATTTTTTTTAGTTTTTATTTCCTTTGTTTTCTTATGACATTGACATGTTTTGCTTTCGATTTCCCCATTTAAACTTCTATATTTCATAAGTCAGTGCATCTTAAATTTGGCATAGAAATACAACTTTTTTTTCCATATAATTTGACAAGATTTGTTGTGTCACGTACAACTCCTGCAACTATTACGTACAGAAAGACAATTTATACGGCCTTCAATGGCTACCTTATCAAGCAAAAACAATGGCTACCAACAGAAAAATAAAACCAAGAGCCCACAAAGACTTTATCCAAACCCATTGGTATCACTTTCATGTTTTTATTGAAAATATAGTTTGTTATTTTTCTTTATCCATCATTGGTTTTATATTTTATTTTTATGTTTTTCTTAAATATAAATGTAATGTTTATACTTCTTTTCCTTCCACACTAAACACCATGGTTGTGATAAGTGAAAGAAGATAAATAAAAAGTGAAAGAAAGATAAATAATAAAAAAAAAGAATTCATTGATTAGTAGCATGAAAGGAAAGGAAAAAAATTTCGTACTCAATCCATTTCTTTTTCTCTCTAGTTAATTTGAGAAGAAAATGAAGGAAAAGTGTTAAAGTAGAAGTATGAATGTAAAATTTTATATTAAATAGGAATAAATAAATTGAATGATATATATTTTTTTCATCATAGTGTTTTGAAAAATTATTTTTACTGCGGGTGGTATCAATTGTCTCGTGACTAGGTCAGGTAGGCTGAGTCACAGTTGAATTATAGTGTTTGGGCTGTTATACTCTTAAGTAGAAAGAGTTGCGCCCTCAATCTAATAATTAGTATTAGAGTCAAGGTCACGAGTTTGATTCCTAAAAGAACAATTGTTCAGTGGGACAATTGTCCAGTGAAAATTATTGCACGTGATATCAATTGTCCAGTGATGGAGGTCAGGTAAACTAACGATAAGTGCTCCATCCAACCATTTTTGTTTACTTGTCATTTTACAAAAATATTACATTGATTACTTTTTATTTATTATACTAATTATAAATAATTTATATATGTATTTATTGTGTGGGTGGAAAGAGAAAATAGTAAAATAGAAAATTTCATAATAAGTATATTTTATTTGAATGAAAAAGTTATTGAATCTTTTTTATTCTAATAAAACAACCTTATAATGTTTTGCTCGTATGTCAAAGAGATGCCCAAAAGAGAGAGAAAAAGAAAAAAAAAAAAAAAAAAAAAAAAAATAAAAAAAAAAAAAAAAAAAAAGGCGAGATGATTTGAAAGAAAAGAAAGAAATAAAAAGTTACATTCCAAGCACAAGTGTAAAAATAAGTAAGAATATGAATTAAAATAGTACATATTTGATAGTGATTTTTACTTTAAAGATTTCCATAATTGTAGTTGAATTTTTTTAATTATAATTTTTAATGATAAAAGATTAAAACTAAAAAATAATAGCAGAGTATAAATAATAAAAATTGAATAATAATTATTATAATAAAATATTTTATTTTTATTGATCTTTATTTACTTTCATCTTATACTATTCATTTTTATTTTATTTCTTGTCTATTTGTTTTTTTATTTAATAAAAGTGTTTATGGATGTAGTAGTAGATTGATGAATGAAAGCTTCTAGATATAAGACCGACTTAAAGTATTAGAACTTGTTAAAAATATTTTTAGATAGAGTAGTAGGTTGATGTATGAAGGATTATATATACGAAATCGACTTGGAGTAATAAGATCTGGTATAGCTTGATTTTGAATTCTTCTTTCTTCAACTGTCTCCTTGATCTCGATAAAGATACATGTAAAGACATCTCATTTCGTTGCTCAAGTCAGAATGAATATAAGTTAATAATAATAAAGACACCAATCATCTATGTATAGAATACCTTTCTATTTATAAAGATGATATTGAGCCTAACTATTGTTTTAATAACTCCTGATTACTAAACTTTATTAATAAAGTAATTTTATTAATTATTTTAATTAACACTTATTTCAAATTTCATTTATTTCATCTTTTAAATTGTGATGAGAATTTGAATTCAGATTCCCTATTTATTCTAAATTAGTAATAGATATATAGGTTAATCCAAAAAAAAGAAATAATTAAAGGAAAAATCCTACAAATATGATATGTTAACTTCATGTGTTCAATTTCGAGTCATAATTTTTTTCTTTCTTTGTTTTCCTGAAATCACGAATCTTTTTGCATTTAAATCCTAAATCACTCTTATTTTTTAATACCTCAAATTTTCAATTGGGATATTTGTATTATTTTATATAAATTTTTGTTGTCTTTCATTTTTTTTTTCAATCAAACAAACAAAATAATTGTAACATTACTTTTTCTTTTCTTTTTTTTACCAAACTGCTAAAATAATCATATTTTTTTTATTACTTTTTGTTTCTTGCCTTTCACTATTTTTTTTATTGACTTTTCTTAAAGCAAATCATAATTCAGTCTAAAATGGATTCCTAATATTATTATTTTGGAAATATTTGGATCGTAAATAGAAAGTGTTTAGGAGAGACATAAGATCTGAAAGCATAATTTGACAAAGTGAGAGTGTGATGAGAAGTTTGTCATCATGAAAACTTCTACTACTGTACTTTCTATCAATAAGATTATCTCAACCAATCAATTCATCTACCTCTCACCATTTCATTTCTTTCATCATCCCATGTCTTCTTAAAACAATTCAGGTTACTCTCTTCACATAAATTCTAATCCTAATCTAGAATTCCTGGTAATAGATGTTAATAGTGTTATTGTAGTAGTGTAACTAAAATAGAAGGAATACATACCTCTTTTGGAATGAGATCCTGGTAGATCTCCTATAGTTATTATCGTATGTAGCTGGGCCACACAAATCACACAAAACACTCCACATTTGGGCCACAAGGATATCATCAAATTGCTAATTCATCAAACATCTAATCATGGGAAATGTCAAATGTCAAAGACCATAAAATCTATAATCCCATGCATCATTTCCAAATTACCTTTATTTACGAAAGAAGGAAGAACCTCATTATTTACTGAGTTGATTTCAAAAGTATAAAATCTGTTCCCTTACCATTTTTCAAGACTGATGCTCACACGAAGAGGAAGAAACAAGTTTTCAGAAATTCAAACACTTAATACGTGACTTAAACTTTTACTTGGAATTTGAATACTTCCAAAAAAAGTTATGATAAGAGTCACAGAGAGGGGTGTGTGTGTGAGTAAATAATGTTGTGGAATGTGTTGGTCCACACATTTTGAAAGCAAATAAATAACAAGTCCTGAAAAGGAAGACAACCCATGATAGATAGTTGCCATGCACACAGATCTCCATTTTCATTTGCAAAAATTCCATTAACTCTGAATGGCCCATTTGGATGCTTCTCACACAGAATTGCAAGTGGGATATCAAAATCTGTGGGAGCATAAAACACTCCCATCTATTTTGATCACTGTTCCATCTCATAGAACAAAGATTTACTATTAGAATTTGAATCCATCAACATTGATTACACCACACAACATGCACTGCACTACTGTACTTTTTGTCTGAGTCACGTTAGAACTTCCAAGGTTTCTCATAAAAGCTATGGAGAAAAGCACATGGGTGGCACCACCCTTATCATACCCCATTCCTCCATGTTCTTCTCTCTATTCATTCTTTTACCAATTATATTATTTCACCACTCTTTTTTTCTTTTCTGGCTAACAATAAACCATGTCTTGTTTGCACATAATAATTTATCAGAATTTGACTCTTCTTCTTTCATGTATAGCATGACTTAATCATCAATGTATAAAAGAAAAACATTTAAAGTTGCATGCGACATCCATATTCATGCTCCTCATACACACAAAGGACATACATGAAAATTGAAGCTATTTAGAAGTTAGAAATAATCTCTCAATAACTATCTTCTTTCAATGCCTATATAGAACTTTTTAATAAGAAGAAGAAAAGAAGAGATGAGATTGCTTAGATGTTGAGCACCCCTCAAAATTATCAAAAAGAAGAAACAGAAATCCCCATGCATAGAATAAAAACTCTAAATTCTAAAAAACTCAAGAAGAACACGTATTTATAAAGCAAACTAGGAGAGAGTGATTAAGCTTTATATTCATTGGAAAGACTCAATCCCTCTTTAGAAAGTTAAATCAACAATCAGAATTAGGAAAGAACATCCTAACCTTGTACTTGTCATAAGATGCAAACACTATCTCAATGATTTGTTGATCATAAAAACACATAACCTTTATACCTTAATGAAGAGTGACTGTTTGACAAACAATACTCAATGAAATAGATAGGAGTGACTAGGAATCCAAAAAATACTCACTGAGTCAAGAGTGACCTGAAAAAGAATACTCAAGGAAGTAACAATAGTAATTAGTAGCTCAAAGAACACTTGTTGAGTTAGAAGTGACTTAGGAAAGAATACTCAATGGGATCAGCCAAGAATGACTATGAGCCTAATGAATATTTTTTAAACTAAGAGTGACTCATGAATGAATTAGTCAATAGTAACTACAAACTCAAAGAATATTCGAAATGCACTTTGTAATATTCTGTATAGTACAATCCAATTTGATCATTAAAAATTAAATATAATATGTTAAAATATATGGATCAATATAAAATGTTATATATATACTTTGATACTTTCTTTATATTACATATTATTATCCTGAAAAAAGATATTGTGAAATTATATAAATGAAAAACATTTTATTCAATAGTTTAGTTGAGTTTTTAAAATTGTGTGAAAAATTAAATAATTTGTATATTTCTTAACTACTAGAAATGAAAAATAAATAAGTTCATTTAAAAAAATATTACACTTTCTAATTATGTTTTTGCCTCTACTTAGTTTCATCATTCATTTAAAATTTGAGAACAATACTAGTAAAGCACTTAATCCAATCCTTGTAAAAGATAACCATTTTTAGTATATGAATGTTAATTGTATTTATTTCAATTTACATGTTAGTTAGTATAATGTTAAAATGGATCTTTTAGGGATGAGTGCACGTACATTGTTACCATTTTTGGTATCATGATGCAAGCACAATTATCAACTTGCACGTGTTATGTCTTCCAGGTCCATGCATTAGAGTTCATGTCTTATGTGTAACTCCAAACCATACACTTTTACGTTCTTCTAAGGGATTGTTTGGTAGAGAAACTTTACTTTTTCTAAGTTGCCTAGATTTAATTCCTACACAGCATTTTCCTTCTTATATACAATAAATATTGTTACAATGTTATTGGATTTTCTTAGAAAGGGGGAAGAAACAACATTATATCATACATAAGAGAAGTGCTCATACTTATATTGATGAAACAATGAATCCAACATCGATGATAGGGCAAATTATACTCATACTATCTCAAGTCTATGAAAATAATTTATTCAGTAATTTACTTTTCTTGACTTACAATAATCCCTCTAAACTTATATGTAAATACTATATAATAGTATTGGACACGTCTATCTCCAAAATTCTATTTGTAACATAAAATATAATTTAAAAAAATATATATAAATAATTTTGTTAGAATAAATTGAAGAGTCGATGATTAGTCACCTTTAATTAAAGAGATTGTATAGCTATCTATTTTATTAAATGATATAATTATTTTAATTTAATAGAGAGTAAAATTTTGCAGATAGAAATGACAGAAAAAAACAATATAAAAAAATGTTATTCGCCTTGTATAATGATATATATAATAAAAAGTAATCTTTTTTTTGCTTAAAAATTACAAAAGAAACAGTTATTAAAACTTGTATCTACTGGTGTAAATTACCTTTTCGTTTATAGCTCCCTTAATTTCCTTTACAATCATATAAATAGGAAGAAAACCAATAAAGAAAATATCAAAATAATTTCAATAAATATAAGTCAGGATAATCTTAAGCATATGCTACTGGTTAAAACCAGTTTAAAGAAGTCGAATTGAGGTGATCTTAGAAAATAATTACTTACTTTTTATTTCGTAAAAAATTGAAGCATACAAACTACTTTTTAGTTCCTTTTTAATTTCAAAATTTTAAATAATTTATGTTTCTAATTATGTCATTTTCAAAGTTTAAGATAATATTATTTTTTTAATTAATCATATCCTTACTTTTCAATAAATTTTTTATTAATATATATATTTCTACATACAAACTTTACTTTTTAAAAAGTAATAAATCTGAATATTAACCTTTGACAACTTTAAAATCTTTCTACAAAAGCTCCAAATTTAAATGAAAGAAACCAACCCGAGTAAATCAACCCATTCATAATGATCCTTCTCTTAAGCAAGATTGTCTCAAATGATAAGCATATGTTTTAGACTAAAAAATTCAAAATGGGCAAATTGGTAAAGAATTAATAATGAACATTCCCAACTCAAGAATGGTGGCAGTTGAATTTTCATGTTGCTTGAACAGAACTGACTTACAATCTGTGCCATGTAGTATGGAGGCGAACCAAAATGGTATTAAAAGATTTTCTCAAAATTGATTCTTTTAGGAACAAGACATTTTAGAATTTGGAATTTCTGATACTAGGATATGTGTTCATATGATGCCACAAAAGTAACACAAGATAAATTGTTCTCACATTTGACTTGTTACAACTTGCAAAGCAATCTTAAAAAGCTCACAAATCAGTAGATTATAATCAGTAAGTTCGAATTTAAATCTTCATATTTACTCAATACTCTATCCTAAATCTTCGTATGAACCCAGTGCTGTTCAAACTGCTAATCACTTCTTTAGCCAAATATAGGCTAGTTATGACCTCATGATCGTTTTCATGAATTCAATGTAAAATGAAAACTAGAAACTCCATCGCCATGCATGCTTTGAAGTTATCTATGACACTGATTGGAACCTTATAGTTTGTCAGAAATCATCTTCTCAATTTGACCATTTTGGTTGTACAGATCCACAATTTTCTTAGCATATGTAGGCATGTGCCTATCAGCCCTGCAAACATTTTTACATTTCAACAACACAAACAAACTTGATATCCTTAACATCCAAAGCAAGGGTCTGCTATAAATTATCTTAACTTTAAAGAAAGAAGGAAAAAAAAATTTCTGAATATCATTAGAAGCTTGTGGATAATAGATGGACATATATGTCTATTCTATGTAAATTAAGGAAATAGAGTAATAGTTTCGACTTATGGAGAAATCAATTTTATTTGTTTCTTCATAATTTCTTCTTCTAAAAGTTCTTAAGGAGAGACTATACTATTCGCTATAAGACCTTTATCTAATTTTTCCATAATGATGTCACAGTCTATCTCCCTGTTCTTTGTTACATCAAATCCAACTGATAATTTTAGTACAATTCTGGATACTATCTGATAATTTTGCTGTACAAAAACAATTGGTTATACATAGTCTATATCTATTATCTATCCTAAGCTAATTAAGGAACTAAAATCTAATAGAATCTGTAAAAATTATCAAATCTGTCCTAATTACAGAGTATTCAGAAAGAAATCTGAACAATATGATCAAATCACACTAATTATGCTAATTAGGTGTCACAATACCCTACATACCTTTCCTTGCCCCACATACGATTCACGTGAAGATAGTTGCGAATGGTATGATAATCAAGTGAATAACGTGCAAATTCAAGACCCTTAGGACCAATCTGAACATAAAAGCCAGAGCCAAAAATATTGTTATGCCGTGAATAATATACATGTATAAATGAAGAATCTGCTACGAGTCTTTTACCAGGTTTAGTATAAAAGCTAGCAGATTTCCAACAAATTTTGGGGCAGGTTGAGAAGGACCTCTTCCTGATCAAGAATTTCAAAGAAGGAAACAATCAAATGGGAAAGTATATACAGTAGTACTGATCAAAACAAACAGAGAATTGAAACTCTAAGCCTAAGATAATATAATAACTGTCATGTTCTATCATGAATAGATGAATCCATAAAATCCAATTTTATCACAAAGCACATGATATACCTAACTTTGCTGCATCATCAGCCTTAACGGTCTCCATGACAAATGGACGCCTATCCCCCTGAATCAAATGGAAAAAAATCATACTCTTCTTTATTCTAAAATAATAACAATATGCTTAAATGGAAAATTATTTACAGTGCTAACTGTTGGAGTAATCTCTAGTAAGTTCTCCACTAGACTCAACATCTCTCTTCCACGTTCATTCCTGTCATATCAAGAGCAAAATATACAAGCTCAACCCTTCAAGAAAGAGTAATGCATGATTTGGCCAATAAACATTTATGATAGATAAAGAGCATATATAGACCCAATGATACTGTGTGAAAAAAGAGACATTTGGGTCTTTTAGTCCATCAAGTTACCTGACTGTAACATATTGTGGATGTTGTGGCATGCTGATTCCAGAATATTTTGGCACACCCATATATCCAACCACCATGTCCTGAAAAATTATTTTTCTAGTGTCGAACAAAAGTTTCTTAACATGAAAAAATATGCACAAACGTTTGAACATCAAGCAAAACAAGTAATAAGGACATATCACTTGGCAAAATTGGCAATAAACAACAGTTCTTCATATTTCACACTCACATAAAATAGAAAGTAAACGGAAGTTTTTCTCTTGGAGTTTCTAGTTAAATATTAACAAGATCAAATTGAGGGTGTATCGAGCATGAAAAATTGATTCTTACAAGAGGATAAACAATGCAAATGGTTTTTAAAGAATGAAGAGAAGTAACTCATACAAAAATATTCTTTTGAAGTCTAATCCTACAATATAATAAAATAAATGCATAGATAAAATATAATATCTAATCAATAAGTTGTCATAAGTCATCTCATTTTTAGACTATATTGCCATCATAAATGCAATTTCAGGTCAAATTTAGGCAATAAAAGGGAGCATGTAAGCAAGTGAAAGTATAAAAGTAGTTACACATATAATCCTTAGTACAAACTGAATAATTAATCAAGTTTATTATGTCTTAATATATGATGGCAAGTTATTATGTCTTATATTTAAGGAATAATTAACCAAAACCAAGTTTGACATAATATTTTACAATCAAGAAAAAAGTTGAAACATTTTAGCATCATGTGAAGTGATTACAATATATGGTGAAAGAATTTGATAGGTGAACAGTTTGTACTTAGTACAAAACTTTACAGACACTTAGAAGCAGTTAACACAGTCTTCCTAAGTTCAAGTAAAATATGCAAGTCAAAAAGACAAGATGGTCAAGCAGATGAGGACTTACAGCTAAAGCATTTGTATAGTCAAAACAGCTGCAAGGAACAAAAATAAATTTTGACAACTTAGTGCAACATATAATGAAAGAACAAATAAGAAACTTAAGTATAAACAAAATCGTGATTCCTATATATAAAATTCAAGCCATCACATTAGACAAAGTAAAATAACAGTTACCTGTAACAAGAAGGGGCAATGACATCAACCAAATCATTTGCTGGCAGACAGAAATAAGGAACCTGTGCAGGGTAAGTTTTGAAACTGAACAAATTTTCATGCTTGAGTAACCCATGACAAAGTAAAATAAAGGGATATTGTATACCTCTTCTATATGACCATCCAAATGCTTCAAGTGAACCTGCCAGAATGTTTGAAAAAGCAACTTAGGAACATAAAATAAACTTCGTAATACAGAAAGATGTTATGATAAAGCACCATTCTAAATAAATCAATTGGTGATTCTACTATCATAAATTATCAATTTATTTTCCACTTCACAACCAAAATGTTCATTTTTCCATAACTGCTCTAAACCGGAAAGGATTCTTCAGCTGAAAACCTTGTAATCTTGCATAAATTCATAATGTAGAACTGTTTCTGGTGTTTCACTTGCAGCTTTTAGAAACTTATCCAGCCCTTCCCTAGTACCATTGTCCACTGCAGAAAGAGAATTTTAGTTCAAGTCCTTTTTTTCAAGCAAGAATTTACAAAATTAAACAGATCCAATAAGAAATTATTGATATTACTGATTTTATAAATATTCAACAAATGATTTAAAGGCTTATAGCAAAACACTGGACCTTTTCCATACCACAATTTGTGCCTAAAACATAGAGCCTATCCAAATTTAAGTGATGCTCCACAGATCTTAATGCTGCAATCGAAGAAATTATTCTGCATTACAACATTACAAGTCACGATGGAGAAAAGGATGAAAATTTGCAAAAGATACATCTTTATAGTAGTGATACCTTGCACCTGGCAACCTACACCACAGAAAAGAAGACGCTTGACCCCAGCAGCCTATCCGTCATGAAAATTCAGAAAGAATAACTATGAATATAAAAGGTTCCTCTGAAGAATACATCTGATAAATTTTATGACAGCTGAAATCAAGGAACCAATAAGCTATATGCAAAAAATATCATGGGCAGTTGACAGGTTGTCTCAGGAAAAGTTAAGATCTAGGTTTTGTTGAACTTTCTAGAAGTTAAAGTTTCCTTTTATACATCTAAGACACTCTTGAATCAAGAGCTAGATTACAGATCTCTCTCTCATCTAAGGGGAAGAAATACAAGTCATCAGATATATCCAGTTCAAAGCAAAGAATAAATTTTTCAAGAACCCGATGCTCTTGGGCGATATGCCAAATGAACAAAAACAGGAAGAAATTTAAAATCACAAAGGAGAAATCGAATACTAGTCTTGAAGTCAAATGTAATGGTCTCAAAAGAATAGAATATATTCAATTCTCTCCAAAGCCAAGGTGCACCTAATGAGGAAAATATACTGGATGTAATCATTTTGTTTCTACAGCTCATACGGAATGCCAAAACAAATGAATCTCACAGAGAATATCCTTAATACTTTCCTCATTTGTATCTCTCAATATCTCTTATATTTTGAAGAATCAAGGTCAAAATACCCTTGGTTCTAATTTCTATATATTGTTTAGCATTATTATATCAACATATTTCATTCCCTAGTACTGCATTCGCATTCATTTACTAGCCTAAATCCATTTGAATGACGGCTTTTCAGAATCTTTTTCATATTTTTAGTTAAGTTGATTTACATAAATAATTCGGAACAATACGCAACTGAAAATGTTATACAAGATTTATCCTGGATCATGACAAATTCTTCAGTGAAAAGATATTTTGCACACCTCAACAAGAGCCAGGGTATTGAGGTTGGGTGATAATGTTGGCTTGACACCTTTAGCAGCCAACACTTCCTCAGGTGTCCTACAAGAAATTTGAAGAAATAAACAGTGTTTTAAAAAGAAAAAAAACTTAATATCATGATGGGAAATTAACTTAGATCCATTTGACATTAAGAAAATGCAGACCTTGCTAAAACAGGTCTTGGAGTGAATCTGTCATCAGGATCACTTCATTAACAAAGAAAAAGTCGGTTTCAGCAAAAAAATATAGCATCTTATTTACCATCTAGAATTGCAATTATCTTCTATTACCTTTGTACACAAATGACAGCCTCCACCATCCCTGATTTAAGCATCTCTATTGCAATGGTTGTTACTATACCAGTCCATTGAGCTCCTATAAACAGAAAAAAAAAAATTATATGTAAAACCTAGTCAAGAAACCTGATCTAAATAACTTGGAGATAAACATAACTTCTGTTAACATGCAAATGCCAAATAAGCAGAAGTTTTTATATACGTCCATATCTATATATTAAACAGTGTTCTTTTCATCTTTTTGAAACCAAAAAATCGGTTGATTCCCCAATAGATGCTTAAACAATAATGAAAACTTCTCCCTTTTTTTAAATGAGAAAAGAATGCTACAGCATCACTCTACAGGCTATAATCCTAACTAGGTTAAAACTATAACCTATATCAATAATTTAGACCATATATTTAATTTACATTACAATTCAGTTCTTCAGTTAGTCAAATTTGTTTCACATGACTTTATTTACTATTTCTGATAAGGTCAATGACATTATGAATTTGAATAACTAAAGGACTAAATGTATGCATAATTTAATCAGGGACTAAATTGCGAGGGACCCATCTCCAAGGACCAAATATCATTTTACAAGTAAAGAAAACCTATATATTTCCAATTGTTGTCGTCTGTCTGAAACCTCAATTGATAAAAAAATATCAACATATGAGAAAATTTCTTATTTTGTATCTAGTCTAATTCTCACCATATTCCTTACGATTCAAAATGACCACAAAAGACTACGTCAAACGCAGCAATGAATGGAAATCATTAGATCTTAAACTGTAAAAGTTTCATATTAAAAAGGTAATCCATCAAGTTGAGGAACCCGAACTGAAATCCATGCAAACTACAAGTGATAAAAATTCTTATATAGCAGTACTAAAAGCAACTTCAAAGTAACTAGCCACGTACAGAACCTTCATTACCTAGAATCCGTACCAATTTAGGATTAGCCAACAGAACCACATATCAGAAATTCATCTAGAAATACCTTCTACAGGGAGAACTTTCCGAGCATATAAAAGTTCCTCATATACCCCTAAGTAGGTCTCATCCAAGTTATCAGTTTTCCTTCCTCTACCATGAACAACAGGTTCCAGTCTCTGAAAGGGAAAACAATTGTGAGCAAAGAAGCAACTTTAGTTAGGAAAAATATTTTTACAAGAATAAGATTCTGGATTCAGTTGCATCAGCCCTAAAATTCCAAATCAGAAGCAAAGCATGGCAATAAAAGTACTTACGTAACATTCAAATTAGGCATACATAATTCAAAGTTCAATCACCAAAGCCAAAATAAAATAACAAATAACTATTGCTCATTGAAATTTCAATTTGACATGTGGATCTGTATAGAGGAATTTGTCCATAAGTTACTAATAAGAGAGAAAAAATTGAAATGAGTTCCTCAATAAGTTAATTTTAACTTATGCTTGTTAATTCATAAAAGCTCTCTCAGTGGTATGATCATTTGAAACACTATAAATCTTATATTTAAAAATAAAACAAAGGGTGGCACCAGGCTTATGCATTGCAGATATATAAGCAATAGAGGGAAGAAAGAGACTTACCTCAATCCTAGACATTCCATCTCCCAAGAAAGCACATGCGTTCTTGACATGGGCAATGTAATATGTATCACACAACCCACAACGACTGTCCCAGAAGAAAAATTACAAAACCAAACCATGAGAACTAATAACAGAGAAAATTATGAATATGTTCCATAAATAAATAAAAGAGATCATGGTTATGCATTCTCAATGTAATAGTCTGTTAATCAGAAATCTATGACTTTTAAGATAATTATAGTAAAAGTCAATCATTTATCATTATACACAATGATTTATGCTTGAATTATGTGTAAACTTCTTTACTCTTTCAAATACATACCCTATTTTTGTCTGAATAAAATAAGAGTAACTAACACAGACATAAAAACACAAAGTACATAATTCTATACCTGCAATGATCTTTTGCAGGATAGATGCCACCTGGTGGAATAGGTTTGGATTTTTTCCTCCAGTCCTTTCTCACAGAAGTATCTGTATCTGCTTCCCAAAATGGAAGTAAAGGAAACAAAAGATGGTGAGAAGAGAATGAGATCAAGCAATTGTGGATGCAGAGTAAGAGAAAATGAAGGGTTGTTATGGAAGATGGAACCTTTGGACGAAGAGGAACGAATGGAGAGGGGAATTGGTAGAGAGGAGAGGTTGGCATGGAGAGATAAGGTAGACATAGTTGAGTTCAAAGTGGGATTTGATGAGTGACAAAGTTAACATAGATTGTTCAATGTTGTAGCTTCTGATCCACTACTTCATAATCATGTGGCCCCAACATGCCACGTACAAACAAATATCTAACAATTTTTCTTCCTTTTATTTTATTTTTTAATATGATAATTTTTATATGAGGTATGATACGTGGAGAGCACACGTCGTATACAGTGACTTGAAAAAAATATGATTTTGGAGAAAAATTGTGTCTTGTGATTCTTTTTCTCTCAGTTTAGGATTTTCTTTATATGGTTTTTTCTTTATTCTGCATCTCATTTTGTGTACGTGTGGTCGTTCTTTTTCTTAATATATTCTTTCATTTGAATCAGTTCCTTCCTAATACATTTTTCATTTAAAAAAATTATATTTATACTATTAACTATATCAATAAACCTTGCCATGTAGCAATTGTCATATGATAATATATTTCCACCGGCTATCACAGTATTACTTTTCTTTTTATATTTTAAGATGATTGTAGTTTAAAAAAGTAACAGTAAATGTTATTTATTGGAAGAAGTTTATTAAAGCAATTTTATATTTTCAATAAATGTATTATTCTTATATATTAGAAATATAAATAATGATATAATTTATCCAAAAACAAATTAAAATTTTATTAAAAGTTAACAGAACTGCAAATTTAAAATTATTTTCAAAACTTTAAATTTTGGTTATTTTAAAATGGCAAAGTTTATAATATAAAAAAATTGAAAGATTTATAAAATATATTTAATTATTTAAAATGTTAAATATGTTCATAACACTCATCATCTAAATATATGGAGACAAAAAAAGTCATTTTGTTTCAATTTTTTTGTGGATAGAGAATGTATATTTGATGATAGTTATGGTGTTATTTTTTTTGCTTAAGAATGTAATCGTTTAAGTATCACGATTCGATTGTGATTTGATTTATCTAACTTTTGTGTAAGACAATTGTACAACATCCAACAATTTTCACTCCATTTGAACAATTGTCTCATTAAGAATTAAACTCATATCTTAACCTTGATATAAATTATTGAGTTGAGTGTTTACTATTAGACTAAAAGTTAGAGTTGATAATTAGGGTATAACTCCTTTTATTTAAGAACATAATAGTTTAAGTAACATGATTTTTTACTTAAGAACATAACAATTCAAGTGATTTGATCCATCTAATTCTGCCATAAAATAATTAATGTCACCCACAATATTTTTTATCTTTAATAGTTAAACTTTTCACTTTAAAGAAAGGTGATCTATTAAATGTCTATTCCTCATTTTCCATATGTTCAATATCAGTATCTTTTCTTTCTATACAAAGAATTAAACCCAAAAGTTAACTCTAATTCCAATTAAGATAAACGGTTAGTTTCAAAACAAATGAGTTTGACTAAAGCTTAGAAAACAATTTGTAAAACTTTTCATTCCACAGTTTCTACTAAGCACTGATTTGGAGTCGTTTAATAGTTATGAAATATATTCACAGATGTTTTGATAAGCCAACCAGGATTCTTCTTGAATTATGTCCCATTCTTCTTTGTCAATTGTAAAATATTTAATAATCAATGAATATTATAAGTATTATTCATTATATTTACATATAAGGAATTTTAATTCCATAAAAAAGTCACTCATATCAATACAATAAATGTTCACAAAGAATATGAAATTTAACCATTCTTGTGCAATATATGTCATCTTCCTCTCTTGCAATGTTGTGTTGCTATCTTCTTTTTTGAATCTTGGTATGTTCATCTTCATACTTCCTATATTATGATTGAGTCCAATTAATGTTTTAGAAATCTTTCACTCTTGACCACAATTAACCTTACAAAACTAATCTATTCTCTCACTTGTCTTATTTTTTTTCAACGAAAACCTCCAAAATTCCTTTCCATCTTTGAAAATTTCTGCATGTCAAGTTCATTAAAGTGTATCAAAAGGAAGGTTGTGGTGTCTCCTCTAGATCTCTCATTCCTGGTTCCTCTCCCTCTAATACACTGCCTACAAGTCAATTAATTATTATAATTTGTATTAGTTTTCTATTTTTTTAAATCAAAACCTTATCATTAGCTTGTTATCTTTCATTAACTTTGGTAGATGTTTTAGAAATGCTTAATCACAAGTTCATTTTACTTTTGCTGGAAATAATGAGTCATTGAACATGTCATTTTCACATATATTTTATATTTCTTTTATTTGATGTTTAACATTTTATCTAATTAGAACAATGTATGACAAATAATAAAATTGTTTACTATTTTCAATAATATTTCAGTGTCAGCATATGATAACTAAAATTTACCTTGAATCACAAAAACATAACCATATGATTTCCCCGTCAAAAAATATTTATAACTTTTTTAAAATACTTACAAATCCATGAAATTCTCTTATTATAAATCTTTTAAATTCAAATGACAAAATCCTAAGTATAAATTTTCTAAATTTGTCTTAAATCATTATATTACAAAATCTCTTAAAATCTACAGGACCTTTTTTATGTATAAATATCTTTCAAAATCTCAAATGAATACTCCTCCCTAATAATGATAATAATCTTAGAAAAACATTTAATATCTTACAATCAAATTCTTTAATGACCTTTCACGGATAGAATTTTTTTTTAACAGCCCTTTACTTCAGTTTCTGGCCGGAGATTGGAAAGTGAATTCGGAAAGCTTTCTGAAACTATAAAATAATAAGGCAAATGGTAAGGTAGAGAAAGGGCAATGGTACCTATTTTTGAATAGGGAGATATGGTGAGTTACTATTGCACTTGTGGTCATGCTTGTGTGCTCTGAAGGTGCAAATGTACAGGAACAAGCTTTTCAGAAAGAAAATTAGTATTTTCAAATTTTGTAAAAAAAAAAAAATTGGAATAAATTGTAAATTGTTTTTGGGAATTTTTTTCGAAATGATTATGAAATGTTCTAAAATATATAATCTGAGATACTAAAAGTGAATTTCAAATTCTACATTCTAGAACATATTCAGAATTTTGAACGTCGTTCTTCCTGTGACTGTTGTCAAAGATTAATTAAAAATTTTCAGAAAGCAGAATGAACTAACATTGTAGTCTTTCAACAATTTTCACTCAATCAGCCGTAAAGAGTCTTATAAAGAAAAAAAGTAAGAAAATCTCTAACATTCCTCATTAGATATAGGGACCTTCATTTCAGCATCAATGGAGATGAGTGCCTAACTGTAAACTGAATCAGGTCATGTTTTTAATTTCAATGCTCAAGTTTTGAAGTAGATATTTCAACTGAAACTATTGACGCAATTACACGCTTAATATCGCACAACACAAACTTTTGAAACTCTCCCCATTCAAATAACAAGTAAATGTAGTTCACTGTATATACTAAGGAAATATAATGTCCATAAGTGATGTTAAGCACTGAAAAATACAGACTCCAATTATATGTCAATTATAATAATCTTCTGTTTGCAATTCTATCTAGCATATACATTCAACAAATGTTCTCACATCTCATACTTTTCTCTGACAACTGATATGTCTCTCTCACTAAGCTTCTTGGTACAGTCTCTTTCATACCCAACTATTATACCCACAAAATTTGGAATTCAATCAAAGAGATAAAAAGGCACAACAGATTTTATTACCATCTTCCAAAAATAATTGCAGCCGGATTCACCACCGATCAATAAGCAGCAGCCCAGAAGAGAATTTCTTCTCAAGAATTTGTTGGATAATTCACTCAAAATTTACAGATCACGACCTCCACTCTGTTGAGGAGGTTACAAGAACAAAAAGCAACTCGGTAGACTTTTGTCGACGTGTTACTCATGCATCTGGGTTTGAAATTTGCTGATTCTTTTACCTTAGCGGCAACTGGGAAACAGCTTCATGATTCATCCAAACAGTTGAGTAAGACTTTGGTGACAACAAATACAAGTCCAACGTAAATCCAATCAAAGAAGTTTGCTGGTTCTCCTTCTTGAAGGTCCACCAGGAAACAGCTTCATAATCCATCCCAACACCCTTTCCACAACCTAGTACCAGAAAAGTCATCAATTCCATTTTTCTTCATTTTCAAGTTTTGTAATCTCTATAATCTTAACTACTTGATATCATTTCAGCACAAACCCACTAGTTCTACCTAACAACATAACCCAGGTCTCTAATGTTCATATCGATACTTGCACTACTCGCAAGTAGTGAAGCTTTCAATTACAAAATAGTATGCAGGGATTTGTTATCAAGGCTTCAAAATAAACATGAGGATGTATAAATGACGTGCACTAGACATGCAGACAAGAATATGTTCACATAACCAAACTACAGTAAAATGAGCATAAGGTTACCTCGTCACCCTCATCTGCATATGGGGTGTTCTCATACACAGCGCGGGAATCTGGTTGCTTAGTAGAAATATTTTCATTGACCATGCTTTGAGCAGTCAAAAGCTCTAATCTTTGTGTCTGGACCTCAAGTTTTCGGGACAACTCCTTGTTTATTTCCTTCAATCAGGAAAAGAAACAGCATATATTACAAGGTAATTTAACTGACTTTAGAGTGGCAGCTCCCACATTTTTATTAGTATTGCAAATATATGCCTAAATCTGTAATTTGAATTCAAATAATTTAGTTTTCAGGAATTATTCTTATGTTTCAAATTCTAAGGATGCCGTTTATCATTTAGATTTAGGATGCTAGCACTTTGATTATAAGATTACAAGTATTTGAATAAGTGAAACAAGCTCCTCCACATATAGCATCTCCTATTCTTCTAAAAATATATTTTCTACATTTAATATAATGCATTCTAATTGAATTACCTTCATCCTGGAACACTCAGACGATTCCGATGTCAAGGCTTTTATCAATTCTTCTTTCTCTAATGCCAGCTACATATCAAAAGGTAGACATGTGAATATGTGGGCTCCTTTGATAACAAATTCATACTACTCTGATAAAATATGGAAAGCAAGATAGGTGGCAAAAGAAATTCTCCAAATAGTAAAAAAAAAAATGGAGGTGGCGTATACCACCCGCCGAATTCTAAAAAGATCGAACCCTACCTCGGAAATAAGTGCATTAATGTTCTCAATCATTCTCATCTGATCATGAGGAATATTAACAGGAGAAACGCCAAGAGATGAGCGTCTAGTTTCAGGAACTAAGGATGACGAACTAGACGACTCAGCAGCATTATCATTGATTTCTGGGTTGGAAGAGTTAAAAGCTGGATCTTCACTTACTGCATTAAATATAGATATATAAACATAACAAGATACTAATCCAGTAAAATACTAAAAGTAATAGCGAATACTTTAATCAAGTATCATTTGCCAGCCAGTCATGACTCATGAATTAAACAAAAATCCTTGAATGAAGGGGAATATATGATCCAAAAGAAAAACTTATTTATCTTTCGTGACTTTTAACCAAATAAGAGCAGCACATACTAACAAGTGTTACATTGGCCGCAAAAACATAAGAAAGAATACATGTTTATAGATGCTGGAAAGATCGGATACCAGATGTTGGTTACATTGCACGTGTATAAGACATTCTTGCAATAAGTTACATAAAATAATGACTTAAAATATTTAAGAAAATACTAGTTGTGCCTACTGTTAGTGAAATACGGTTGAGAAAAGACTAGTTGTATCAGCTGTCAAAAGATAGTCTTGTAAAGCTTTATAAAGCTATTTTTTTATCTAGTCTGAAAAGTCTATACATAGGTGCAGGTTCTCCTAGTCTCAAGGTGGATCCCTCTAGTCTATACATGCACACATTAGTACATATTCATACACGTATATACATACATATTGCTGCTGAGCATAGACATTCACTCAAGCTTTTCCAGCAACTCTAAATCTTCAAGTATAATAACATAATAAAATAAAATGAAGGTATATTACATCATATATTCATATGCTTGTCTACACAACAACTTCTATAGACATGACATTTTCTGTTTTAAGCATATTTTATTAGTGGATGCTAAGCATTTCATTCTCTTATTCCTACTTAAGGATAATGGAACAAAGAAAACATGCTCGAGTTAAAGATTAGTATGCAAAATTGCTCAATTGATGCCGAATACACAGCATATGTAAATTGAAAAACCATGAAGAATACCAAAAACAAAGTAATAGTGCTAACTGAGGCAAACCAACCTAAATCCTCCGTGGATGTAGAAATGTTCCTTTTACTTGTTTGACTCTCGATAGACTTTCCAGTCCCTGAAGCCTTTTGTATCTTAGAAAGCAGCAACTTCTTTTCTGTATCAGGGCAATGGCAAAGCAAGATCATGGATTTCTGAGTTCATAGTATCTCAACTCAAACAAAATTTGCTCATTTGATTTGGATTAAGAGCTCACAATGAATGGTTAACTAGGATTTTTTACCACGTCCCCAATATTTTTCTCTTCATAAGGAAAAGAAAAAAGTAATTCAAAAAAGAACAAAATGAATTAATTACATGATATCCACCAATAAAAAGAAAAGGACCAACAAATAAATTCATTTCACTCTATATATCCAGAAAAAAGATAAATAGTCAAAAACATCAAAATAAAAAATAATTCTGCAACATGCGCTATGATAGATTTCCACATATAACACAAAAAAAAAATGTAACAACCATCAACAATTTAAGTCCTGAAAATATCAAAGTAGACATGCATTAAGACTTCCACGAAAAAGATAATATCTGTTTCAAAAGCAACTGTTGGAGAAAATAAAAGAGTACAGATTTATGAATATCAGACTTGACAATAGCACAAAGTTAAAACAAAGGATGAATAGTTTTTTTGATAGAACAGAGTGTAAACCACCAAGTGAACCTAACTAGGGACAATAGTATCTGTGTAACATTTGTCTCTACAAACACTAAAGATCAGCACTATTTTCGATAATAGAAAATCTAAGGACTAGAAGCAGAGTACTCTGATTATTGGATTTGGATAATGAATATTATATGTGTTTGCATGAGTATAAGCTAGAGAGAGAGGTGTCATATCTACAATCCAAAAACATTTGTTTTCTATTTTCTATTGTCATTACTAGTTTATAAGGTTCAAATAATTATAGGCACCAACCTTAAACACAATACAGAAGGCCAATAATGAATAAAACTTATGAAAAATCAAAACTTGTGTGAATCAAAATGCAGAACAAAAAACAGCTAAAGTCTGATTACCTTCTTGTAGAGCATCGATAGTGGACTGCAAATCATGGCGGTCTTTATCTAGGCTAGAAATTTTCTTTCTGCAATATTTACCATGAACAATTATTGCCCCCGATGAAATAAGCAAAATATTTTAAAATGCCCAAGAATCAACAAAAAGGAAGGAAATGAGGAGCTGACATCAAATAAAATTCCATCAGAATGAGGTAAAATTATATTTAAACTAAAAAATGCAGAATTTTAACCAGATTAGATATCAATCAAAAGTAATTAGTAAAGGTTCAGAAAAAGGAATCTGTACATTGAAGTCTGGCTGCCAACCCAATGTTAGATAGGGCCAAAAACAAAATTAAATTAAGAGAAAGGTAATTTCAAGTGTTACTTTCTCTCTCAACCACCAAAAATTAAATGAGGGTAAACATTCTCTCAAATAGTTTAATAAAATTCCATCAATACACCAGGGAATTTTATTTTCATATTTTACTAGGAAAGGTAAGCACATCAAGGAAAAGAAATCTCCATACAAGAAACATAAGCATAGGAGGAAAAACCAAGTATGAGCAATGATTTTCAAAATTATTTCTTCAGAAATAAATTCCACTCCAGCAACTCTGCACCAATTACCCAAACATGCATGAAAAGTTGTGTGAGAACAGGTTTCTTAAAGGCTTAGGCAGACAATGAAGGATAAGGGATGGCATCGCTTGTTTTTTCTTCCATTCTTTGGCTCTAATATCCTAGCACCACTTCATCTCTTCACCAATCACCTCAATTTTATTTTAACGAACTAGGCTTTGAGCTGTCCAATGATTTCAACTATTCAGAGTAAAATTTGGATATTAACAACCACAATATCATCAAGAGAAAAATTACATTGACACAAGAATTTTCAATTGCAAGTCCCACCTGCAAGATTAAATATAAAACCAGACTTTCTAACACAAATACCCTTCTTATTAATGCTATCTTTTTGGCCAGAAACAATGATTGACTATTCCACAAATCACAATCTTGCCATTTGTAGTTCATTTGAAGGATATATAAAACCTCAAAAGTACCTGTATGAAGAAATTTCAGCTTGTGCATTTTCCAACTGCTTCTCCAGCTTTAGCTCACTGGATCTTAGTCTGAGTGCCTGACATGTTTGTTAAACACAACAAATTAAATCTATAATCTAATATATTTGCTAAATCTATATGCAAAAATCTGCCTATATGAGTTCAGATTGGAACACTGACATTTGCAACCCGTGATTAGGGGGATAGAAATCACATAACGACTCTGCACACATCGAAATATGGATCCGGAAATTTCTTTTTTAAACAAGTCACTGGACCAGACACTGCACTGGTTCACTTAACTTTGTATTGAAAGTTAATTTAATTATAAATTCTAAAAATGGAGTTACCCTTCCATTATAAAGGCTTCATTAACCAATCAAATGCCAGTTCTCCTAAAAGCTTTCAATTTTTCAGAGGAAGTTCATGAATGGTTTTACATCTCTGTTCTCTAAGATTCATATATTGGTAAATTGTTAGATGAAAAATTTTTCCACAGAACAAAATCAATTTATGTGCTCCAAATAATCCAAGCAATTATATTTTTATCATTTGAAGTCTCCATAAAAACATTATTGGATCATCAAACTCAGATCCTACCTGGGATAAGATGAAGGGCTGACAGTGACCATGAGTTCAAAACATGAAACAAGTTCCAACCTCTAATATAAATTTATATTCAACGAATAAATATAGGAAGAACTTATGTAGTCAGTAAAACGCAAAAATAATCTATAAAACTTGCATGAAATAACTTTTAAAGTTCAATTATGTGTGTGTATAATATTTTAAGTATCATATATATTAGACAGGTATATAAGTTTAAAAATTAAAAAAATTTACTTAAAATTAACAACATATTCATAATTAACAATAAAAAATAATCTTAAAAAAAACAACAAAGAGCAAGGGAAAGGAACACAAAGGAAGAGCAGACTTCACAGACAACACAAAAGCAGCAGAACAATGAACAGGGATGGGTGGGCTGCAACACATCAGTGTTGGCTCGAGATTATGATTGATAGACGTCGATCAAAGAAGTTTTATCCAAGCAAAGAGAAAACGTGCATTTTTGCAGGTTGTGCATACAAAAGTAGGACCTTGACTCCTTTGACCGAATGAAAAGGGGACAAAGTCGTGTGATTAACTGATTGTCAACAAAACACACATTTGATAACATGGCAAACAGTCAAAAAGAGTTCTTAACCCACTGTTATAAATTGAGATTGAAACTTCCACAAATGGACATCATTTCTAGAACTAAGGCCACAACTGAAACAAATGGAAAACAGGGGCCGGCCAGAGGCTACAATGCAACTCTCCACTGCTATATCAGAATGGCTAGTCATTGATAAGTATGGTACCGATGCAAGGCGAGTGCCCAAACACCCAATTGCTAGAACAGAATCGGCCAGCGTAAACAACCAAGAAGGTGCAAATCCAAGCCAGTGCACCCAATCCTTTCCACAACAATTACTCTCAGTAAACTAACAAGTAGTGGTGTTGGTATGTGGCAAGTAATTCAAATGTCAGTTTCAGGTCAGTTTGGCTCTTATTGGAGTTGCACAATTTCCGATGCAATTTCAACTGGTTCCTAGAATAGTTCAGATCTCTAGATTCTATGGATTTTCTAAGGTGGGATGCATGCCAACAAGAAAAAGGTTTTGATCAGGAACATTTTACCCACATATGTGCTATTATTCTGCATGTTGGGTGAATTTTGAATGTTATATCTGAAAATTGAAGCATAATGAAACAGTCAACATAGTTAACTTATTTCATTGGTTCGATTAATTTCATGATAATTCCTTCAGCAAATCCTTAGAATATTAATAACACCCTATTTCTTAATTGTCATTTCTATTTGTTTTGCATAATATTTTAGTCATCAATTCATTTCAGATGACAGTAGAGTAGTTAATTAAATATCAGAAAATGCCAACATGATGAAGATTAAAAAATTTCAAAATAAGTGAAGTTAACAACTTGATTTCAGATAAAAGATGAGAAAAACTATATTTAATCCTCAAAAGTACAAATGGCAAAACATACCAAGAAAAATCAGTACCTTCTCCTCTAAACCAATAACTTCAGATGCTAATAACTTAGCACGCTCATCAGCTGCCTTACATTCTAGTTGTGCATTTGTATATTCACTCTTGAAAGCCTGAAGCTCAGCCTGTTGACATGAAACCAGTCTATTTTCAACCAAAGATAATCAACAATAAATGTGGCAGAAGTTAAACCAAGCTCAATGCACTAAAAACTTTAGCTCCACAAACGGACCATATGGGTAGATTTGCAAAATGAAAATGGGAACCCAATATCAATATTTTACAGATAAACTACACAAGATTAAAGACAAACAAGTGCTGTATTGGCACCGGTAGTTGTTTTTCAACAGATCGTCATACCATAGCAGGCTTTGAATGGTGGCAACCATACATGAGCGACACCCATGGCAAAAAAGTGTGGAAATTAAGGGGGCCCATCTGTTCTGACCTATTTTCGGTCTAAAATAGGATTTAAAACACTAGGGAACAGTCACATACTCTTTCTCCCTCATGAGTCACTACTACCTTCATCGCCCATAAGCATCCAAACATTTAGTCACATACACTTAAAATCTCTATCAATGTCCAACCCCTGGCAGGCAACCTCTGTCCTCCTTTCTTTGAAATCTTTCAGTAACAACTTCCACGGCCTCTTTGGGTTTTTTATTTCTTTCTAAGAATATTCTTTTTTATTTTTCATTAATTCTAATGATTATTTATCTTTTTATTTATTTTAGTTAATAATTCTTTTCAATTCTGTTTTTAATATTTATACTTTTTTTAACTTTTCCTTCTCAATTATGTTTTATTCAATTCTTTTTTAATGTCTATGCTTCTTTTTCTTATATTTATACTGCTTTATAATTATTCTCCTTCAATATTAATACTGCCAACTTTTTCAATTCTGTTTTTGTTTGCTTATTCTTTTAATATTCTTTATTTAGTTTATTCAATATAGCTTTCTTCACATGCAGTATGCACACACAAACACATACTAAATTTATTTGGTCTACCATGGCTTCCACCATAAGCCGCTATGCCATCCATCATTAACAACACTGATAATCATAGATACTTAATACACAAGAAAAAAGACTATGCAAAAGCACCGAAAAAGATTCTATAAATAAAAGATAATTGATGATCATGAACAACTTTCGTTGTTGCAGCACCTTTCCTAGAATTTGTGGTGACCCAGATAATCTTCAGCGGTACACCATTTCAGGAAACCAAGGATACCAATTGAAATGGATGGATGTCAAGAAAGCGAAAACAACTATTGTGTATACCGAAATATATCATTAATATTTCAGACAAAATGATAGAAAGAGCCATCCAATTAATCCAACCATAAACTTTCTACTTACTGAAGACACGGGAAGGAATCACAATGAGCTCAATAAGAAGCTCAATTCAACAAGCTCTGTAGGCATCGCTTAATTCGATGCTTGATTATCTCTGCATCAAGTTTTATATGAGGCTAAGTATACTATTTCAATCAAGCTTAAACCCCCTAATATTTCAGTTCAAAAGACGATGAGCCAACTTGATTGAAATATATAATATTTTTTTATTTTTAACTTATAATAACTACAAAATTGTAAAAATAATTAAATTTATAATAATATTTCCAATATATGATCCCGTAATATAAATAGAAGCAAGTGCGCAAACGAACTTGCACAGCTAGACAATGCATGTTTGTATACGATATAAAGCTACCAGCACAGCCAAAAAATTATGCAACTAGATAGGGATTAGGTAGTGTTGATACAAACCAGTTGTGCTTTGATATCTTCTTGTAACTTCTCCATATCTGATTTTAATTGGTTGACAACACTTCTCTACAAAAACAAGGAAACAAAAAATTGTGACTGCTTCATATCCTTACAAACAACTATCTTACCACAAAACTAAACACGATGCACCAAGTTAAATTCAAAATAAGGTTTGAAGTGATGTCAAGATAACAAAGATCAAAGTACTAAAATAATTAGTAAGAAACTAACCCGTTGACTAAAAGAACTACACCAGCCTAATTAAGTTCCTTTATACACCCACCCACAATTGAAAGACCAAAAAGCAAGAGACTTTTACACTATTACTGTAACCCACAACTAATTAAGTTCCTTCACACACCCACGATCACAGGCCAATATGTTCAGATGTTTTATCTAATATCAAAGGAGTACAGTACAAGTAACCCAAAAGTCAATAAATTCAATAAAATCATAACAACGACTGCCTCCTATTACTGGAAACCTATTGTTCTTCATATTAAATTATTAAAATTAAATAGCTCAAAACGAAATATCATAATATGCACAATGGAAAAACACCTTAAGTTCTGAACCACTGAAGCATGTTTTATAACTATAATAACTAATAGATATGTCAATTACTGGTAGTATGGGTTTTAATAGAAAAATAGATAAGAAAGCAACGTGATAAAAATTAAAAACAGTTTCAAAGTTGAACATTCTCAAATATTATACTGCAATACATAGGCAAACCTGTTGATTATAATTATCGGTTAGAGTTGAATTTTCAGTAGCTAGTGACTCTGCTAACACTTGAGAAGCCTCAAGAGCACGTTGCAAAGAAAACTTCTCTTTTGTTAGATCTTCAATATACTGCCAAAAAAAAAAGGACAAAAATATAAACAAATATAACCTTTATTTTTCCCATATAATAATAAAAGAGTGAAAATACCAAAATAAAAAAATTAGAGATTCATTTAATGCATAACAATTACGAACTTTTACAAGTTGAGAGACATATAGAAGACATGACGAGCAAACAAATATGCAAAGCATAATGTATGACTACCCACACCAGAAAGGATGACTGAAAGTACAAAGGAAAAGATAAAAATATATTCAGTTTCTAAATTCTAACACTGTTTATACGACCTATATGCATCATTTTCATTGTTGCAAGTTCACCACTCAGATAAAAAATTATTTACACCCACAAACGAAAGAAAGAATCAACTCATAGTTGACATAACAAAAGTAGAACCCCACACTAGTAAATAGTGAGGTTACATCCCTAGTGTATGACTGATAGAACACCATTTAATAAAGTAATAAGTTATATATTGAACACCGAAATCAGACACAAGACAGCAATAGAGTTTGCTGTCTATGAGACAAATGTCTCCTACAGAGAGTATTATCTGTCCACAAACTGCAAATAACTTCACACTGGGTAATTACACAATCTACTATCAGATGGAAAGACCCTGTACATAAGGTTATTTTCAACATGTCATCCTGAAGTTTCTAGTACAAACTGTTTTCTAAAGCAGTTATTTGCAACACCTAACTGCCATGATGCCATCCTGAAGTTTCTAGCACATAACTAAAATCATCAAAAATTTCCCCAACTCTAATAAAAGGTGGGTACATTTTAGCTCATATTTAGCATATCAAACATATTCCCATCAACCAAATGCTTGCGCAAACAAACATTTCTGTAGCTAATAAATTAAGCACAAAACAAAATAAACAGAACCAAAAAATATTTTGTACTAATTCATCAAAAACACATCCACAAAGTAAAGCACCATTGCATCATATAACAGGCTCAAAAGAAGTAATATCATGACCATAACTAGCAGAAATCACCTGTTCTAAAGCAGCAAAGTCTTCATTTTTTGAAGATGAGTAATAAGCATTCTTCTCCATGCCATTTTCCTTAGCACTTAACAGAGCACCATGACTATCATTATTAACAACAGAAGGGGCTAAATGCTCAAGTGGACTATGAACATTCTCAGTTTTAGAATTTGGGAAAAGTGGCACACTTTTAGTCTCTTCAGATGGCTTAGGGAAATACGTAGAGCTTGGTATATGATTGCTGTTTGATTCTAGATGATTGGACATAGAGGAACTTTGCTCTGATTGATGAAATGGAGACCCCAAAGAAGTTCTGTTGACATTTAGAGAATCGAGAAACGATGGACGTGATCTCCTAGAACTAGATTCCGCTGGCAATGAAAGTATTGGTGTATTATAAGAGGAACTTCTTGCTTCAAAACCTGTGGAATCAAATTTTGGCATAGTTGCACCATGAAGACTAGGCAGATTAGTATCAGAGCTAGTAACAGTTTCGCTAAACTTGGAGCTGAAAGACTCACTGAAACCTGAAATAAAACATATATTATGCACAACTAAATCGGCAGAGAGCACTGTGTGATTGTCAGGTTGTATGTATTAAAAAGGTAAAGCAAGAAACAAATTACAAAAATTTGAAACTATAAAAGCAAAGTGAAAAATAAACTGTTACCTCCAGAAAGCGAACTATGTGAGTAGCCACTATCTGAAGTGCTAGAATTTGTCAGCTTGATTTGCTGCAGAGCATCAACAGAGTTCTGAGGTGAGATTTTTGAAGGAAAATGTGAAGTGAGATAATCAGTAACCGCATAATCCTTCAAAGGGCTGTTACTCTTGTTTGACTGGTCGTCATTCATCCCACGAAAACTAAATTGACTAGCATTACTGTCATATTCTTGACTTTCTTGCAGGCGTAGAGGAACATTTTGGTGGTTTGTTTTCCCTGATGGAATTACATATATATCATTCACATTATTTGTCTCATTCTTTTGACTAAAATCAGAAGATGCGGTAACTAAAGAAGCATTATATCTATTATATTCATCAGTATTGGAATGTGCCTCCACCAAACTTGTAGATGGTGTACTAAGATCATTCCTCGCAGGAGAAGTTTTACCAGCCAAAGACCCTTGATTACTACTTTGGCTAAACAAATTCTGAGTCTTGTCATTACCAATCCCTGAAGTTGAACTGTCAGAAACAGCTCCTCCCACACCATCAGATGTTGTAACTCCATCGGACTCATTAATGCGTACATTTTCAACTTCAGAAGACTGTTTTTTATTCAAGCTATCATCAGAATTGTGAACTTGGCTAGAGTTTGAAGTCTTCTTGGCTCGCTCTGCAGCTTTCTTTTTACGAAACTCCTCCAGCTGCAAGACCCAAAAAACCAAAACATTTGAAATTGACAAAAAAAAAAAAAGGCAAAAAGAGAATACCATTTCAGAAGTAGTACAAACTACAAAGTAGCACAACACAATAACTTAGAATTAATAATGAAATGAGTAGTCAAATTGCATAGAAAATATAAGGAATCTATTAGATATAAAACCATTCAGCTGTGCCTTCATGTTGAGTTTAGGTTTGATGTAGTTCTTGACAAGGTATTAAAGCCTCTAATGATTATGCGATGTACTGTTTGATCCTTGTTAGCTGGCCCAATTCGTTTAATTAAAAGTTAATTTCAAAACAGATTAAGGTAGACCTTTGAATTGCCCAGACTTCAAGCCCAAAGCATTATTGCTTAAGGTGAGGTGTCAAATATAAAAAAGCACATTCAGTCTTCACCCAACAATTTAAGTACAGATAGTGGGTTCTGGACAGAAAGGCTGGACTGTAAAGAACTATCACAGTGACAGTGACACACCAATATAGAACCTCTAAGTAAAAATTAGAAACAAAAAACGCCCTTTTTTATTCAAAGAGTCCAATGTAATTTAACTGAGAATTCTGAGATTAAGAGAAGTAACGAACACTTTTACAACCAAGAGAATAAAAATATTCAGAAACTTTGGGTCTGATTAATGACAATATGACAGCTGATTTCAATAACATTCCAAAAGGAATAATATTCTAAACCTAATAAATGGCTAAATCACTCTAGAACAACAACATAAAGGGACTAGAATTAGATTAACTAAATCAAGGTGAGATTTACTGAGATAGACTACATGTTACAAAGCATGTAAAGTCCAACATTTAAAACAAAACATAAAAATATAACGTGAGGCATTTAGCACCCAAAGGAAAATCTTCTTTAAACAGATAAAAAAACAGTTATTAAGCTCAGATAAGAGCACAGAGTGGCCAACCTACCTAAACTGTTATGGCGGGAAACCACCATTATGAAATCCCAGATATAAGTTAAATAGTTTATATTACATATATATAAATGCTCAAGAATAAAAATATCCATAAATAAAGGCATATTCATCATTAAAAGAAGGAAAATCCCAAGAATAAACGCCTTACACAGCACCAAATGTTGTCATTCAAGGGGAAAGTAGAAAGTTTTGTCTCTGAGCCAACATAGTGGTCGCCATGGCCATAGCCATGACACCACAATGCTGCTATAGTCTGCTATTGACTACTCTGGAAGTAAAAGGCCTCTTTCATGGGAAAATGGTGAATATACAACATTACTATTCGGTAAATGGTTTCCCTGGTTGTATGATAAACTAACTAGTGTATTATTATCCATGGTATAATTTTGTAAATTTATCACTCCCCAAATGGGCATAGTAAATTATTATATGCTTGAATTATTTATGTTTACTGAACCTTATTTCAAAACAGGACTCTTGAAAAATGGAACTGGGAAGAATGATCAGTATTATAATAATATAATATTACAATTCATCAAACAGCTTCCCTGGTTGTATGATGCAAATCAAACCCAAGATTCAATGCGAAATAACCTGGTGGTTAAAGAAACAAACCAGGCTACTAATGAAACTAGCTAGTACCTTATAGATATTAAGTCGTCAAGTGCTAAACAAAAAGCGTAAGTGCGACTGAGGTTTATGCAAAATAATGGATGAATAACGTACAAAAAGAAGGATAACTAAATCCCTAAAAGGGGGAAAAAGATACTCTCCCAAGATTATTCTCACTATCCCCAAAACAAAACATAGCAGCTAAGGTTTTAAAAAACGGCCTGCCACCACAACTTTGGCTGTAATGTCATGGTTTTTGGTTTGAATATCCGCCACCACAATAGTAACCACATTTGTCCGGAATTTCCAGCAATATCAAGTTACATGACTGAATCATGACTATAATTTAAAACCTTGGTCGCAGCCTAAAAAATATCACTAGCTTTGTAAACCCAAAACATGGATCCTCGTGCAAGCAGGTACTAGATCACCAAGCTCCATCTCTTGCATATACTCGGAAACAGGACCACCCACATTATTCCCTGCCCTTCAACTGCGTCATCGAAGATCACAGATTCCACTTCCTTTCAGCTCCCCTCCAATCATTTCACCATTCCCTTCCCTTTACCATCCCAATCACAATCAGTAACACAATCCAAGAGCTACAAAATGTTAACGACAAGCAAAAATAATAAATTCCATCCACGTCCAACCACAAAAATTAAACCCTACACCAAACTACCCACATTACTCCCACGTGCGCAAACGCGCAACATTATAACAACACGAAACACAGCATTAAGCAAATCAACAACACATTTCCCAATCTCAATCTCCAACAAGTCCACAATCAGAACAAAAACAAAACAGCAAAACCAAATCAACCAAACAAATCCATACCCGGCGCTTGCCAGCTTCAAGATGCTCTTGCTTCCGCGACGACGCGGAGGAGTTAGGCAGCACCTGAGCCGACGCCATTAGAGAACCACGAAGAAACGATCTATAACGAAAAAATAAGCCCAAATTCAAAACCTGAACGCGCTAATCGCCATCACCGCCGCAATGGATCGAATCAAACAGCACCAAATCGTAGCGTCGGAAGGAACTTCGCAGATCGCGGAAATCGGAAACGATAACGGTGCAGAAAAAGGAATTGATAAAAATGAGGGAATAATTTGAAATTTTGAGAAATGAAACGTTGAGAGAAAGAAAGGAATCGAAATTGCTCGCAGTGAGACGGTGTCCGATCTGATCGGAGAGAGAGATTTGGGCCTCTCTCTTGGTTTTGGATTTGGGGTTTTCTTTGTATTTTTGGCTTTTTATTTTTGTTTATATTTTTTGGCTCTGCTTTGCAACGTTTTTATTATTTGAGAAGATGAAAGCAGGTGATGAGAGTTTGAACTAATTTGGGTGCCTTGCTGGAAATTACCGAAGAGGACATGGGTTCGTGCCATTTCACTTCAAACCTTTTCTCATGCTAAACTTTTTCAAAATGAAAGAAAATGTTTCATAATTATTTTAATAGCAAATCTAATTTGACTTTTTAACTTATCCTTAGGTTTTTTTTTTAATGATTCATACATTTTAGGGAAACTCAACCCATTAGGTAATATGTTTAGTTTTATTTTTATTTTCTTATTCCGATACTCTAAATTAATTTCAGACGATAATCTATCTATCTATTATTATCTTCAATGTTGATTGACAAGGAAATATATTCAATCCATAAATTATAAAATATAAAATTAATGAATCGAATTAAATTCATTCCTTTATTTTATAATACTCTTATTTCTCTTTAATGAAAAGTATCTTTTTTAAATTAATGTTATGACTATAAACTAATGTATACATTAAATAAAATAAAATAAAATAAATAAAAAAAGTTAAGCGAGAGTAACACTATATTTATATATATTTTTTTTAATTTCTTTCAAAATTTGTCAAAGTCCATGACATGTGGAGGGTTGGACAAGCATGTGTCATGAGTTAAGACAAAAAAAGACTTTAGGTTAAACATTAATAGTAATTATGTTATATATTAAATGTATATACTAGACTAGTAGGATGGTCTTTTTTTGTATTGAATAACTAGTAGGATGGTCTTTTTTTATTAATAATATATTAAATATTCTAAAACATTTTAGTAATGTTCGGTTGCATAATAAATGTTTTCCCAAGATAAATGATTATATTTTTAATTTAAGAGATGTCATTTAAAAAATTATTAAAATCAATTATTGAAATGGGTTATTAAAGTTGACTACTAAAATAATATTCATGTTGATTAATTGTGGTGTATGGAAGGTACAGGAGGTTGGAAATGTCTTTCTCTTAAGATATAAATAATTCTGAAGTTACATACAAAATATTATACTTTTTATAATATTATATTTTAATATCTAATAAATTTGTCAAGTATGAAATAGGTATTAAAAAAAACTAACATAAAATAAGATTAAAAATTTGAATGAAATTCTTAAAAGTTTGATACATTGTGAGATATATATCAAAGTCAAGACAAAGTGTCATAGCAAAACATATGCAAGAGTATAAGTGAGTGTCTTGATCATAAACACATTATTATGATATAAAAATATTCAGGAGTTATAAAATAAATTAAGAATGCATCTAATAATAATTTTGACATAACACACCAATTATCAGATTCTGTGTGTTCAATGTGATATTGTTAAAAGAATAAAAAAATAATAAAAATAAAGATTGTCTTTTATAAAATACTTAGTATGGAACAATAAATAGTGTCAGCACAAGGTCAACATTACCAAAAGACTGTGGTACAAGGATAGACTATGGTGCAAGGATAATTTAGAACATGTAAATTACATGATCCAATTTAAAACACTCATAAAAGGAAACTTTTCATATAAAAAGACTAATAAATTAGTGAAGACATTCATATTACATGAAAATTGCATTCAAAACGAAAATCAGAACTTCGAGTTCTTAAAATATTAATGTGTCTGATAGACTTAGAGAGATTTTATTTGTAAATATTTTTATTTTGTAAAGTTAGATTGTACACTAAATATACTCCCTCATTGAGAATATTTCTTTATAAATTGACAATGGAGTATTGTATGGTCAATACTTGCTTTGCGTACTTAGCAAAGAATGATATTGTGTACACATTACAAGTAAAAAATACAAAATAATACTTGTAATAATCAATATTTAATTAGTAAATATTTTTTTAATTAATAGAAAATAATTGGACATGTTAAGCAAATCCATATAAACAAAGTATTCATTGTTCTTTTCTATTATTTGCATATATGGTATTTTTAATATTTTGCAGAAACATTATGATTTTATTTTAAAACTATCAAACAACCCCTTATTAGTGTTTTATAAGCATATTTTTTAAAAAGTTTTCCAAGTTTTTTAAGTTCTATTCAAATCCACTTCAAAAGTTAACATTTTTCTTTCACTTTGTTGGTCATTATTAAATTAAAATGATCTAAGTCACGAACTATGATTGGTGTGTCAATTCTTTCTTGCATATAAATATTTGCATATAAATAAAGGAATTACTTCTATTAATCCATAAGTATTTGGTTTTAGAAATTTTTTCAAGACTCGTGTTTGTCGTCCATGTGTAAATTGATTTCAATATTAAATTGTATACTAAAATTATTGGCATATGTCTAATTTAGAAAAAAAAAAAACATTCTCTTTTATAGTATCAATTAAAATACTCGCATGCAAAAAAAAAATATTCATCTTTTCTAACTCTATCATAAACTATTAATTGAAAATAATATTATAAAATGTATTACTTACTAGAAGAAAATTATTATTTAAGGGTTGTCAAAACTCTAGGAATGTATAAGTAAAGACAGTTTTTGCAATCTTGGTTAAGTCCCAATGATACATTTCAAAACCCTAGCTAAACATCAAAGTTTTATTTTAAAACCTTGAAAATACAAGCAATTTCGTAACTTTTCTATGAATAAGAATTGGAAAAACATATATTATTTCAAATGTCATTATTTAATTTAACTTTTTTTAATATCTTTATATTTTATTATTGTTTCCTTCCTATTTTTTTTTTATCATTTCCTTCTTCTTAATCTTAAAAAAATGAATTAAAAAATAAATAATAAGACACCTCAAATAAAAAAATGTTAAAAAAAAAAAAACTATCCTATCCAAGAACTGCAACGTAGAACAAAAAAAAAGGTAACTACTCAAAATCTATATATAAAATTAACTATATGCGTTATGATATTTGATCCTATATAATCGATTTTTTTAACCTAGGAAAATAACCGCAAATGACAAGTAGCAAAAGAATGGTAAAAATAAGTTCCTTGGGTAATATGCATCATTCAAACGACATCTAATTTCAAGGACAACTTAATTGTAAATTATGTGATTTGTACTTTTGCACGTGTTTGAGTAAAAGGACTTTAGATTGAAAAATTAAAAATATTCTTTTAAAATCACAGAAGAATGAAAATCTATGAAGCTTCTACATTTTAATTTAATTGATCTGTTTTGAAAATTCTTAATATGTAGGGAAAACCTGGGATGCAAGTAAACCCCACAGAATCAAATGTTTTTTCTACATCCCCAAATTTTTGCCTCTACCCTTTTCACCTTTTTTTCTTTTGAAAACTTGTTAGAATCAGAGAACAACTACATACGATATGATCCAAGGCTCTCACTTGGTTTCTAATTCCTAAAAACAATCAGCCTCAAACTTCTAATCACACATTTCAGTATCCAGAGTCGGGCACCAGTTCTTTATAGTAGTGCTGCCGTTTCGAGATCACCTAATCATATAAAACTAGTGACTAAGGAAATATGAAACAAGGAACACGAAAGATTTTCCAAATAGTTAATGGCCAAGGGCGTTGGAATTAACCCTTCTTTACATATAAGTTTGTGCCTTATTGTTCTAGAAATCAGAGCTAAAATGGAGTACTATTATTCAGTCCCCCCCAACACCAGCAATGCTGTTTAAAAACTGTTAAAAATTTCACACTTCTTTCTTTTTGGGTTTGAGACTTGTTCTTTCCTCAACTTATGGAAAAAAGTCACAGTTTGCAATGCCAAGAATGTGCATTCATATACTGACATACATCGGAGATCAGTGTCATTGCCAACATCAAGGACAAATTCAAAATGCATTCTTGTTTTAAAATTTTGCAATGCAGTCACAAATGTTCCAGATACAAATTTATTTTAGAGACTGGACAAAAGTACCAGAATGTAATGAACAAGCACGAGGCAGCACAATTTCTGATGGAGATGGCCGAAATAACATCACCAGACATCAGGACGCAACTCACCACTTGCTGGGGGCACCCATCTCTTAGAATGATACACACTTTCTCCAACTTTCCAACCAGGCACATCCTTCATCACTTCTGCCTCATACTCGAGATATTTATGCCACTCTCTAACAAATCTAGAGAAGGAAACAAACAAAATAATGGAAATGTTAAATGGTGTTAGCACAATAATACCTGTCTATGTGACGATACAAAATTGGTGAAAGCATTTCAAATACCTCTCATCCTCTTCGGCCTGTAGCACAGGCAGTATGGATCGGCGGGCAGCATATTTTTCTTCCTTCAGTGCCCTATAGGAAATGAAACATTATACATCAATTTTACTTTGAGTGGGAACTGGTCTGGTTCTTCCTTGAACGGCTATTTCTATTTTTCAGTACCACATCCCACCAATCCCCAAAACCAATCATAAAAGAAGACTAAAAACAGTGAAATCAGAGACTCACGGTGAGAAGTAAATATCCAAGAATATGCACTAATATCCATTTCTTTCTATGGACAAAATATAAGGAGTAGTACATTAGGTGCTTTTGATGCTTTTTTCAAATCAAAATTAGAGGTCACCTCTCGTTAACAAATAGAAACTCAATTTTATAATAAAAATAACACCAAGAGCATTAAAACGTCTTTTGTCTATATCCTTTTCCCACAAAGACACAAGAGACAAACAATTTTCCAATATCAAATTAACTTACACAGGAAAATACAGGCTCCTTTGTTTACTTTCCAACAAATTCAGAATCGATCCAACCTAGTTTTTTTAAAAGAAAAAATAATAAGAGTACATACTAATATTTTCTGGTCAACCGGTACAACCCATCAAAAGAAGGGGAAAGCCTTTTCAGTTTTCCTGTATTCCATGTTCTCATCTGAAAATATTTCTTGGGAAAGTATTTCATGTAATGATTTAATCAAGAAGCTCATTTCAACTGAAAATTTTTTCCACGGTCAAGTTATTTTCTGTAAAAATGGATCCTCGATTATTTCCTACTAACTGGATTGAGTAAAGCATTTTTCCAATACATGGCTTGCATATAAGCTATAATCAAACCGGGTTGTTAAGAAAATACAAAGTGGAAGAAAGGAAACAACCAAATCACAGAGGAAGCAAACAAACCAAAATTGTTTGGTTAGGGTCATTCGTTCACAGAATATTAATTCAAATATATTAAAGAAATGCACATTCCAAGGTAGCCAGTTTGGAATCAAGGAAAGATGCAGACTCCAGCAATAACAATTAACATCTCATCATCATAATTAAACATACAAGTCACAGCAACGAAAAGTCTCTCCCTTTATGGTTCATAAATTAACAATTGCTCCCAAAAGTCCTGTGGCCTACCAGTGCCACCACCGCCTATGGCCTATCATTGCTGCCTCTGTTTTTGGAATCATGTGGCTTTTATTCTCAAAGTCATAGACTCATAGTTCCTCTTGTTCATGTACTTTGTTTTGTATATGGGGAAAGAAAAACAATCATTGGCGATATCTATGAAGCAATGGAGAAGTCTAAGGAAACAATTATGAAGTCTTTCAATAACAATGAAAGAAAATCCAAGGATATAACCAATTGCCTATATCTAGAGTTCCTTTAATCCAACGCAGAATTGGAATATGATTTGGGAGTTACCAATGGGTTGTATGCTTACATCAAGAGGTTGGTATCAAGTAAAGATGTGCAACATTTAACTAAGGGTTCCTTTTATAATAGTGGAAGTGACTACTTGATGATGACTTTGCCAAGAATCAAGGAAGACCACAGCTTATGGTGTGAGACACTTAAACACTTTCATAGAAGTTATTCCAAGTATTCTAAATGCTTTACAAAAAAGCACTAAAACTTTATACACCTATTAATTTAAACGATTAGGTCAAATAGTAGCCCAAGCCTTCTTGTTGTAAAAAAGGGATACCAACCACAAGTAATTAAAATAAAATAAATAATACAATGCAATCAGGGATAACAACCACAAGACTAACTGTTGAATACAAAATGGAATCACTCCTCGTACAGAATGAATAAACTTCAATTGCTAGCATGGTCCTTAACCACGGGGCAATTAGTTAACATAATTTCATTCAAATTCAACTACAGTAAAGAAAATAAAGATTCCAAGGTAGTCCTTTTGAAATCAAGGAAAGAAGCAGAATCCTACAGTAATAATTCATCGCCACCACTAAATCTACAAATCAAATGATTCATAATAGTCTCGAATAACAAATCAAGAGCTCAAAACCTCAATTAAATCCCATAGTTTGTCGACAACACTTCAAATTACAAGATTTAAAAATATGAATTTATGTATTAATAGATGCTGTTAAAGAATCACGGAGAAACAAAAGGTAGAGTGACAACCAACAATAACTGAATACTAGAATTAAGAACATGTAACTGGCGATAATATACACAATTATAAAGTGACACAAAAACACTAAAAAGGTTTAGCTTGGATTAGTTTATCCATAAACACCACCAATAGAAGGAGAAACTAAGTAACTTTCCCTTATAAACTTTGATCATGATAATTTAAACATTTTAAACAAGCCAAACGATTCATAAAAAAAGTAACAAAATATAAAATTAAAGAAATAATACGAGGAAATCAGAATGAGGAAATCTAAGACGATTCCTAGATTAAATTAGAAAACAGTTGAATACAGAAAGGAATTCACTCCTCACACAGAATGTAAAAGCTTCAATTGCTAGAAGGATTCTGAACAAAGAGAAATAAATCAAAAAGAAAAAAAAACGATGGAAAAGAGAAGAGAAGAAGAACCTTCGGATCTTGTTGCCCTTGCCGACCTGGTACATGCCCCAAGAGAACGTTCCGAAGGCAGCGAGGAAGATGGCGACAGCGCTTGGGCCCTTGTTAGGGATGCGGCGAGCAAACCGGATCGGAGCGAACCCGCCCGGCGGTGGACCGTCCTGGAGAACCGGCATGTCCTTGACGCTGGCCATCCCTGGCTTGTTCCTTATCGTCGCCTCCGTCATCTTTCTCCGATCTCTTCTCTTCCGCCACTCGTTGTGTGGAATACAGGGAAAAGTAATAACAATCAAAAAATGGATTTCACGCTATGCTTTGTTTCTCTTCTCTCTGTGTGAGCATGTGCAAAGGGAAACTGAAAGGAATTCGGGTCGGATTCCGAAGTGGATAGTCCTACAATATAACCCGTTTTGTTGGACCTTATCCCCATTTCCTTCTGCACCCTTATACTTTTTATGTGCACTCCTCCGACAAATTCCACCCTAATACACGCTTCCTGCACCCTAATAGAGATTTTTTAATTCCATAAATACCCTCATATAAAAAGCACACCCATCCGGTTCATAATATAAAAAAAAAGAAAACCGGATGGCATCCCATCCGGATGTCACTTTTAAAAAATTTAACAACCGGATGAATATGTCATCTAGTTATCATTTCAAAATAAAATAAGAACCGGATGACATCCCATCCGGGTTTCATTTTAACTTCATCTGTTTTCAAATCTTTGATTAATCCTTCAAACAAGCAATAAGTAAGTAATTTTTGGTGTTTAT